>Ga0206117_100109_pt1 | contig 141739 bp, 118 predicted proteins | sample 3A5Ametagenome_FD_177997 | JGI IMG/M metagenome (GOLD analysis project Ga0206117, IMG submission 177997) | Enriched microbial communities from leaf-cutter ant dump, University of Wisconsin, Madison, United States - 3A5A | ecosystem: Environmental > Terrestrial > Nest > Insects nest > Nest dump...
CGGTCAACATGTTCTCCGATCCGCCGAAGTGCTGGCTGCACAAGCAGGGCAACTTCATCACCGCCTTCTTCCCCGAGAAGGCCAAGGCCGGTGTTGACTACTCGTTCTTCTACCTGCCGGGTATCGATGAAGCCTATGGCAAGCCGGTTCTCGTCGGCGGCGACATCTGGGGCGCCTTCAACGACCGTCCGGAAGTCAAGGCCGTCATGCAGTACTTCGCGAAGGCCGAGCATCTGAAGGCCTGGCTCGCCGTCGGCGGCGCCATCGCCCCGCAGAAGGACGCCGATCTCGCCTGGTACCAGAACGAAGTCGACAAGGGCGTTGCCGCCATTCTGGCCGGCGCGACCGCCGTCCGCTTCGACGGTTCGGACCTGATGCCGGGTGAAGTCGGCGCCGGTTCGTTCTGGAAGCAGATGACCGCTTGGGTGTCCGGCACCGCCGACCTCGACACGGCCCTCAAGGATATCGACGCTTCCTGGCCGAAGAAGTAAGGCCTCGACTTAATCCGACTGTTCAACTCGGTTGACTTTCGGTTAAGACTTACGACAAGCGTGCCCCCGCTTTCAGCGAGTGGGGGCCGCGATCTGAAAAGGCGGGCCTGAACATGGCGATGCTTGCAGCAAGCGTCTTCCTCCAGACCGACCTTTCACGCGGGTCCACCGGGACGAAGCTCCGCTTCCTGCCTGAACGGCTCCGGCTCGATGCCGGATGCTTGCTGCGGATCCGCCGATCGGGTCGACACCGGACCGGGAAGGTCTCGTCGAAACACCCGGTTTTTTCAAACGCCGCTGTGCATAAGGACGAGCCGGCCATCACGGGGTCGCGCTCCGGGGGACAGATATGACGCTTCTCAATCCCGACGCGGACGAGCACTCCGCCGAACTTGCGCGCGCCCGTCGACGGCGAAATCGCGCGATCCTCACTCTTCTGAGCGGCATCGTCGCGGCGCTCGTGCTGTTCGAAGGCTTCTTCGTGCTGCGCGACAGCCAGGCGCCGAAGCTGGTCACCGCCCTGTTCGCCATGGTCTGGGGCGGCGGCGGCACGGCGATCCTCTACCTGATCGTCAACCAGCTGATCGAGTTCACCTCGTCGAAGTGGCAGAAGCGCCTCACCCCGTTCCTGTTCGTCCTGCCGGCGATCGCCTTCGTGGTCTACTTCCTGGCACTGCCGGCCATCCGAACCTTCATCGCCAGCCTGTTCGACCGTGACGGCTCCAACTTCGTCGGCCTCGCCAACTACATAACGGTGTTCACCGAACCGTTCATGCTGGTGACCTTCCGCAACAACGTGCTGTGGATCGTGTTCGGAGCGAGCTTCACCATCATCTTCGGCCTGCTGGTCGCCGCTCTGGCCGACCGCAGCAAGTTCGAAAATGTCGCCAAGGCCATCATCTTCATGCCGATGGCCATCTCGCTGGTCGGCGCCGGCGTCATCTGGAAGTTCATCTACGCCGTCCGCGATCCCAGCGACGTGCAGATCGGCCTGCTCAATGCCATCGTCACCGCTCTCGGCGGCGAGCCGCAGGCCTGGATTGCCATGCTGCAGCCCTGGAACAACCTGTTCCTGATCGTCATCGTCGTCTGGCTGCAGACCGGTTACGCCATGGTGCTGTTCTCGGCCGCCATCAAGTCCGTGCCGACCGACATCATCGAGGCCGCCCGCGTCGACGGCGCCGGCGAACTCAAGATCTTCTTCTCGATCATCATCCCTTCGATCATGGGCACCATCGTCACGGTGTCGGCCACCGTCATCATCTTCACGCTGAAGATCTTCGACGTGGTCCTCGTGATGACCGGCGGCCAGTATGGCACGGACGTGATCGCCACCCAGTTCTACAACCAGTATTTCGTCAACCGGAACTTCGGCCTCGGCTCGGCGATCGCCATCGTCCTGCTGCTGACCGTCATCCCGGTGATGGTCTACAACCTGCGCCAGTTCAACAAGAGGGAGACCCTGTGATGGCCAAGTCAAAGGGCAACCCCTTCCCCAAGGTCTTCGTCAACACCACGCTGGTCGTCATCTGCCTTCTGTGGCTGATCCCGACGCTGGGCCTGTTCGTCTCCTCCTTCCGTCCGCGCGACGAGATCATGTCGTCGGGTTGGTGGACGGTGATCCCGCATCGGGTCTGGGTGACCACCGAGCAGTTCACGCCGGATCCCTCCATCGACCGCAACGGCGTCATGACCTTCGAAGGGGCGACGGGCACGTTCGAGCAGCTTCGTCAGGGCGTCGAGTCGGCGGACGGCAAGCGCGTCGTCTGGATCGGCAACAAGCGTGCCGGCACCATCCAGGTTCAAGAGAAGCAGTGGAGCGGCATGCCGCCCACGACGCTGCAGAACTACCACGACGTGCTGGCTGGCAAGAATGTGACCATCCAGGGCAACGCCGAGGAAGCCGCCCGCAAGGGCGAGGACATGTCGGACGCCTTCATCAACTCGATGGCCGTCACCTTCCCCGCCGTGGTCATTCCGATCCTGATGGCCGCCTTCGCCGCCTACGGCTTCGCCTGGATGAGGTTCCCCGGCCGCAAGCTGGTGTTCGCGCTGATGGTGGCGCTTCTGGTGGTGCCATTGCAGATCGCGTTGGTGCCGGTGCTCAGCGACTACGTCCACCTGAAGCTCAACGGCACCTACATGTCGGTCTGGCTGGCCCATACCGGCTTCGGTCTGCCGCTCGCGGTGTTCCTGCTCTACAACTACATCTCGACGCTGCCGCGCGAGATCATGGAGGCGGCGATCGTCGATGGTGCGTCGCATTTCAAGATCTTTTGGCGGCTGGTGTTGCCGTTGTCGACGCCGGCGCTCGCCTCCTTCGCCATCTTCCAGTTCCTCTGGGTCTGGAACGACTATCTGGTGGCGTTGATCTTCATCGGCAACGTGCCGGGCGTGCAGGTTCTGACCATGCGGCTTGCCGACATGGTGGGCTCGCGCGGTTCCGACTGGCATCTGCTCACCGCCGGCGGCTTCGTGTCGATGCTGCTGCCGCTGATCGTCTTCTTCTCACTCCAGCGCTACTTCGTCCGCGGCCTGACGGCCGGCTCGGTGAAGTGATCGGCTGAACACGGGATAGCAACCCCGCGCGTGCGGTTCCGGGAAGTCGGAACCCGCCGGGTCTAAGGAAACAAGGGAGTACCGCATGGCCAGCCTCACGATGCGCAACGTGCGCAAGAGCTTCGGACGGGTTGAGATCATCAAGGGAGTGGACCTCGATATCGCCGACGGCGAGTTCGTCGTCTTCGTCGGTCCGTCCGGTTGCGGCAAGTCGACGCTGCTCAGAATGGTCGCCGGTCTCGAGGAGATCACCTCCGGCGACATCCTGATCGACGACAAGCTGTGCAACGACATCGCCCCCAAGGACCGCGGCATCGCCATGGTGTTCCAGTCCTACGCGCTCTATCCTCACAAGTCGGTCTACGCCAACATGGCCTTCGCGCTGGAGATCGCCGGCTTCTCCAAGGCCGAGATCGCCGAGAAGGTGGCCAAGGCCGCCAAGATCCTGCACATCGAGCATCTCCTGGACCGCAAGCCCGGCCAGTTGTCGGGCGGCCAGCGCCAGCGCGTCGCCATCGGTCGCGCCATCGTCCGCGAGCCGAAGATCTTCCTGTTCGACGAGCCGCTGTCCAACCTCGACGCCGCCCTGCGCGTCTCGACCCGCGCCGAGATCGCCAAGCTGCACGAGGACCTCGGCTCCACCATGGTCTACGTGACGCATGATCAGGTCGAGGCCATGACGCTGGCCGACAAGATCGTCGTGCTGGAGGCCGGCAACGTCCGCCAGGTCGGCGCGCCGCTCGAACTCTACCACCGGCCGCAAAACCTGTTCGTCGCCGGCTTCATCGGCTCGCCGAAGATGAACTTCCTGAAGGTGAAGTCCAGCGCGGTCGACGCCGACGGCATCACGGTTGCCGGCGACGGCGTTCCGACGCTCAAGGTGGCGGTGACCTCCACCGGCGCCAGCGGCGGCGAAGACCTGACGCTCGGCATCCGCCCCGAGCACATCAAGCTCGGCACCGAGGGCGGCCTGCCGGTCACCGTCACCTTCGTCGAGCGCCTCGGTCACCAGACCATCGTCCAGGCTCATCGCGGCGATGACGAGACGTCGCTGATCGCCGTGCTCGACGGTGACGTTCCAGTCAAGGCGGGCGAGCAGCGCCAGTTCGTCTTCTCCGGCACCGACTGCCACCTGTTCAACGCACAGGGTGACGCCTATCCGCGCGGCTTCGTGCCCGAATGACCGACACGACCGTCGCCACCGGCGACGGCCATTCCCATCACATCACTTCCGGGGCGTCCCGGAAGTGATTTTCGTTTCTCCTCCGGGGCGTCCGCCTTCGGGCCGGCTCGGCTCGAATCCGTTGAACGCCCCGCCCAAAGTCCGGAGCAACACCTGCCAACCTGAGCCATCGATCAGGTCGGCGAATGCTCCCTGGGGGACAGCATCGTGAAGAACCAGGTCCAGCTCATCACCTATGTCGACCGACTCACCGCCGGCGGCTTTTCCGATCTCAAGGCGCTGGTTGACGGTCCCCTCAAGGGCGTCGTCGGCGGCGTCCACCCCCTGCCCTTCTTCGACCCGATCGACGGCGCCGACGCCGGCTTCGACCCGAGCGACCATACCCTGGTCGACCCGCGCCTTGGCGACTGGAACGACGTTCGGGCGCTGTCGACCTCCGTCGACATCATGGCCGACATGATCGTCAACCACGTCTCTGCCGACTCGCCGTCTTTCAAGGATTTCCTCGAAAAGGGTGACGCCTCCGACTTCGCCGACATGTTCCTGACCTTCGGCAAGGTGTTTCCCAACGGCGCCAGCGAGCAGGATCTCTTGGCCATCTATCGGCCTCGCCCCGGCTTCCCCTTCAACAAGATGGCTTTCGGTGACGGATCGAAGCGCCTCATCTGGACGACCTTCACGCCGAAGCAGATTGACATCGATGTCTTCTCCAAGCACGGCGCGGCCTATCTCGATGCCATCCTCGCCCGCTTCAAGGAGGGCGGCGTGACCGCCATCCGCCTCGACGCGGCGGGCTATGCCGTCAAGAAGCCGGGAACGAGTTCGTTCATGATCCCGGAGACCTATGCCTTCCTCGGCGAGCTTGCCGACAAGGCCCGGGCGCTCGGCATGGAGGTGCTGGTCGAGATCCACAGCTACTACCGCGACCAGATCGAGATCGCCAAGAAGGTGGACCGGGTCTACGATTTCGCGCTGCCGCCGCTGGTGCTGCATGCGCTGTTCACCGGCGAAGCCGGCCCGCTCGCCGAGTGGCTGAAGATCTCCCCGCGCAACGCCATCACCGTGCTCGATACCCATGACGGCATCGGCGTCATCGACGTGGGCGCGGCGACCGATGGCCGCCCCGGCTTGCTCGCACCCGCCGCGCTCGATGCGCTGGTGGAAACCATGCACGACCGGTCCGGCGGCGAGAGCCGGCAGGCAACGGGCGCCGCCGCCTCCAACCTCGATCTCTACCAGGTCAACTGCACCTATTACGACGCCATCGGAAAGCGCGATGGCGAGTATCTCATCGCCCGCGCCCTGCAGTTCTTCGCGCCCGGCATTCCGCAGGTCTACTACATCGGCCTGTTGGGCGGGGTGAACGACATGGATCTCCTCCACCGGACCAAGGTTGGCCGCGACATCAACCGCCATTACTACACGCCGGAGGAGGTCACCGCCGCCCTCGACAAGCCGATGGTCGGCAAGCTGTTCGACCTCGCCCGCTTCCGCAACAGTCACCCGGCGTTTGACGGCGACTTCGCCGTGGAGCAGCCGTCGGCCAACCGGCTGGTGCTGCACTGGACCAAGGGCGACGACAGCGCCGCGCTCGACGTCGACTTCAAGACCATGACCGCCACGATCAAACACCAGGGCGCCAGCGGAAAGGGCGAGTTCGTCGTCGGCTGAGCCAAGAGGCGAGCTACATGTGCCGGGGTGGCCGCCAAGCCAGCCATCCCGGATATGACGGCGTCAGAGCAGGATTGCGCCGCGATCCGCGGTATCAGGCCTCGGTGCCGCCGTCGTGCCCGCCATTCATGCGGTTGAGGTAACGGTAGATCGTCGTCTGGGAGCAACCGAGCTTGTCGGCGACGTATTTGACGGCGCCCTTCATCATGAAAATGCCCTTGGCATTCAGAATCTCGACCAGCGCCAACTTCTCGCGGTGGCTCAACCGCTCGCCGTTGGCCTCGCGAGACCGCAGCTCCTCATCGAGCACGTGATCGGTCAGTTCCGTGAGGGAGTTGGGAAAGCTCTCGCTAACCTCGGTCGGCGACGGGGCTGCCTGCACGGCGGCTGCCTCTTCATTGTAGGCGAAGTTGGTCTCGACGAAGATGTCGGGGTGGCGCAGCTTCAGGATCCGGTCGCTGAGTTCGCGATAGCGGCTGTCGTCGAAGTTGATGCACAACATGCCGACGAGGCGCCCCTCCTCGTCTTTCACGAAAAACGTGGACGATCTCAGCAGCTTGGTACCGGCGACACCGACATAGTTGAGACGATAGTCCTGCGTCTCGTAGGAATGGTTGACGATCGACTGCAAGGCCACCGAAGTGAGCGGCGCGCCGATGGTGCGACCGCTGACGTGGCCGTTGGCGATGGCGATGATCGACTTGTTGGCGTCGCTGAGGTCGTGCAACACCACCTCGTAATCCGGCCCGAGCACAGACCCCAGAAACTCCGTCAGTTTCATATAACGTTGGATCCAGCTGCTCGCCATCCGCGCGTCTCCCCGCCAGACTCCATCCGACCGTGCCGCCAGACTTGCTGCGGTCGCGTCGGTTTTGTCAATCCGGGTTCTCGGTCGGAGTGAACGAGCCGAATCTTCGTACATTTCCCGACAGCCTCCGTTTGTGGCGCAATTGTTGGCAAGTTTCGAGGCGCCAAACGCAACACAATTTCCACCACTCGCCTTAACTGCAAAAATATCCACACAATCGCGACCAGAAATCCGCATGAACCCTAGTGTAGTGTAAATTAATTGACACTTTTGCAGGGGGATGCCACAAATATGAACACATGAGCGCCACAATCCAGCTCATGTGGAAAAATGTTTGCAGATTCCTAGAGACGCTGTCCGCCAGTCGCTCGCGACGACCGGGGTGCCCAATGGTCTGTAGGAGGTAACGGACAAATGGCTATCAAGTATTTCCCCGAACCGTTCCGGATCAAGGTGGTGGAGCCGCTTCGGATGCTGACGGCGGAGGAGCGCGCAGCGAAGATCGCGGCGGCGAAGTACAACCTCTTCAATCTGGCCGGTGAGGATTGCTACATCGATCTGCTCACCGACAGCGGCACCAACGCCATGAGCCAGGAGCAGTGGGCTGGCGTTATGCGCGGCGACGAGGCCTATGCCGGCGCGTCGAGCTATTACAAGCTGCTCGAAGCGGGCAAGGACATCTTCAACTTCGGCTACATCCAGCCCGTGCACCAGGGCCGCGCCGCCGAGAAGGTGCTGTTCCCGCTGCTGCTCGGCAAGGGCAAGTTCGCCATCTCCAACATGTTCTTCGACACGACGCGCGCCCACGTCGAGCTGACCGGCGCCCGTTGCATCGACTGCGTCGTCGCGGCCGCCAAGGATCCGTCGCATCGCGCGCCCTTCAAGGGCAACATGGACGTCGAGAAGCTGAAGAAGACCATCGCCGAGCTGGGCGCCGAGAACATCGGCCTGATCGTCATGACGATCACCAACAACTCGGCCGGCGGTCAGCCGGTGTCGATGCAGAACATGCGCGAGGTGGCCGAGGTTGCCAAGGCCAACGGCATCCTGCTCAACATCGACGCAGCCCGCTACGCCGAGAACGCCTTCTTCGTTCAGCGTGACGAGCCCGGCTATCAGAACAAGTCGATCAAGGACATCATCCGCGAGATGTTCTCCTACGGCGACCTGTTCACCATGTCGGCCAAGAAGGATGCCATCGTCAACATCGGCGGCATGCTCGGCGTCAAGGATGCCAACTCGCCGCTGATCCTGAAGATCAAGGCGAACTGCATCTCCTTCGAGGGCTTCTTCACCTATGGCGGTCTCGCCGGACGTGACCTCGAGGCGCTGGCCATCGGTCTCTACGAAGGTATCGATAACGACTACCTGCGTTACCGTATCGGTCAGATCGAGTATCTCGCCTCCCGTCTCGACGATGCCGGCATCGGCTATCAGTCTCCGGCCGGCGGCCACGGCGTCTTCGTCGACGCCCGCGCCATGTTCCCGCACATTCCTTACAACGAGTACCCGGGCCAGGTCCTGGCCATCGAGCTCTACAAGGAAGCGGGCATCCGGACCTGCGACATCGGTTCCTACATGCTGGGCAACAACCCGGACACGGGCGAGCAGCTCAAGGCCGATTTCGAGTTCACCCGTCTCGCCATTCCGCGCCGGGTCTACACGCAGGCTCACATCGACATCATGGCCGAGGCCCTGATCGAGATCAAGAAACGCGCCCACACCATCAAGCGCGGTTACCGCATCACCTGGGAGCCGCCGATCCTCAGGCACTTCCAGGCTCACCTCGAGCCGATCGCCTGATCGACCGGCCCGGTGACCAAAGAGGAACTCAAGGTCGTCGCCCAATGATGGCGAACTGACCGAACCAAGCAGGCGGGCGCCGTAGACCGAGGAGGGGTCGGCGCCCGCCCCGACGGGGGCCAACCGGATATTCAGCCGGCTTTACGCCATGCTATCCGGTTCAACGGGAGGACATGATGTCTTCAGAAACGCAATCGCATCTCGCGCGCGGCCTCAAAAACCGCCACATCCAGATGATCGCCCTGGGCGGGGCAATCGGCACGGGCCTGTTCTACGGCTCGGCCGCCTCGATCCAGCTTGTCGGACCGGGCATCATCGTCTCCTACATCATCGGCGGCTTCGTGATGTATCTCATCATGCGCATGCTCGGTGAGATGTCGACCGAAGAGCCGGTGGCCGGCGCCTTCAGCCACTTCGCCTACAAATACTGGGGCGAGTTCGCCGGTTTCCTGGCCGGCTGGAACTACTGGTTCCTCTATATCCTGGTTTCCATGGCCGAACTGACGGTGGTGGGCATCTACGTCGCCTACTGGTTCCCGGACTTCCCGGCTTGGCTGACATCGCTGATCGTTCTGGTGTCGATCACCGCGATCAACCTGATCAACGTGCGCCTCTATGGTGAAGCCGAGTTCTGGTTCGCCATCATCAAGGTGCTGGCCGTGATCGGCATGATCGTGCTCGGCCTCGTTCTGATCCTCTTCGGCCTCGGTGGCGAAGCGACGGGCCTCTCCAATCTCTGGGTGCACGGCGGCTTCTTCCCGAACGGCATGTGGGGCCTCCTCCTGTCGCTGGTCGTGGTGATGTTCTCCTTCGGCGGCACCGAGCTGATCGGCATCACCGCCGGCGAAGCCGACGACCCCAAGAAGTCGATCCCGCAGGCCATCCGCCAGGTCATGTGGCGTATCCTGATCTTCTACATCGGCGCCCTCACGGTGATGATGATCATCTTCCCGTGGAACCAGGTCGGCATGGAAGGCAGCCCGTTCGTCACGATCTTCTCCAAGCTCGGCATCGGCTCGGCTGCCCACATCCTGAACTTCGTGGTGCTGACGGCGGCGATCTCGGTCTACAACTCCGGCATCTACTCCAACGGCCGCATGCTCTACAGCCTGGCCGAGCAGGGTAACGCGCCCAAGTTCTTCACCAAGCTCGGCGCCAACAAGGTACCGTATGTGGCGATCCTGTTCTCGTCGGCCTGCACGCTGGTCGTCGTCGCCATCAACTACCTGATCCCGGAAGGCGCCTTCATGCAGGTGATGGCCGTTGCCACCACCGCCGCCACCATCACCTGGGTGATGATCGTGCTGGTTCACATGAGGTTCCGCAAGGCGCACGCCGCCGATGTTTCCAAGCTGACCTTCCCGGCGCCGTTCTACCCGATCGCCAACTACTTCTGCGTCGGCTTCATGGCCCTGATCATCGTCATGATGACCCAGATGGAATCGATGCAGATGGCGGTCTTCGTGCTGCCGGCCTGGCTGATCGTCCTCTATGTCGGCTTCCTGTTCCGCGGCAAGTCCAAGACGGTCGCCGCCGAATAATCGACGCTCCCTGAACGACGAAACGGCGCGGTCCCCATGGGGCCGCGCCGTCTTGTTTTCGGATGATGGGTCAGGCCGCGGCGTTGTCGTCGAACTTGATCGAGCGGAGCTTGTCGACGCCGATGACCTGCAGGGCAAGCTTCTCGTAGAAGGGCTCGGACTGGCCGGTCCGGATCTTTCGCAGGAAGTACTTCTCGAAGCCGACCTTGGCCACGTGCACCCAGTAGCCCGACGACGACCAGTTGACGTTGCGGGGCGGGATCTGCGGCTGGGCGACGAAGGCGACGCCGTTGTCGCCGAAGTCGGCAAGACAGATGGCATTCCAGGACGCTTCGGCGTTGGGCGCCCTGCCCTCGATCATCCGCTCGATATTGTGGGCGGTGGCCGTCACCATCGACTCGATCATGAAGCCGGTCTTGGGAACGCCGACCGGTACCGCCGTCTTGCCCATGGGCGGTATGGCGACGCAAACGCCGATGGCGAACACATTCGGAAATGCTTGGTTTTGCTGGTGCCGATCAATGGTGACGAAGCCGCGCGGGTTGACGAGGCCAGCGGCGGATCGCACCGCGTCGACGCCGCGGAAAGCCGGCAGGATCATCGAGAAGGCGAAAGGCAGGTCGTGCCGGGCCTTTGGTGCCCCCTCCTCCGTCAGCTCCTCGACGTGCATCAGGCCGGCGTCGACCGTTTCGATGCGGGCGTTGGTGATCCACTTGATGTGATGGCTGCGCAACTGGCTCTCGAGCAACCCCTTGGTGTCGCCAACACCATCCAGGCCGAGATGGCCGATGTAGGGTTCGGGCGTCACGAAGGTCATGGGCACGCGATCGCGCACCTTTGCATCGCGCAGGGCTTTGTCCAGAACGAAGGCGAACTCGTAGGCCGGACCGAAACACGACGCCCCTTGCGCCGCGCCGATGATCACCGGACCGGGGTTGGCGATCAACCGATCGACAGCCGCCTTCGCCTCGACGGCATGGCCGACCTGACATATCGACTGCGTATGCCCCTTCGGGCCAAGGCCGGGCACCTCGTCAAAGGCGAGTTCGGGGCCGGTCGCCACGACGAGATAATCGTAGGAAACGCTCTCTCCGTTGCAAAGCTGGATACGGTTTTCTTCCGGAACCAGCCTCTCGGCCCCCTCCGGACGGAGGGTGATGCCGGCTTTGGAAAACACCGGTGCGAGGTCCACCTCCACCGAGGCCGGATCGCGCCAGCCAACCGCAACCCAAGGATTCGAGGGAACGAACGAATAGGTCGATCCTCGATTGACGACGGTTACCTGATGCTCTCGGCCGAGAACCTTGCGAAGTTCGTAGGCCATGATGGTTCCGCCCAGTCCTGCCCCCAGCACCACCACATGCGACATGCTCGCTCTCCCCTGGCCAAAAGTGGCCAGCCTGTAATTTAGTATTTTATAATATACAGCTTTTCTTGATAAAGACCGATGCGACTTTGGTCAGGGGAGAAAAAGGCCCAAGGGGACAGCAAAAAGGCCGCCACGAAGGTGACGGCCTCAGACTGCTGACAAACCTCCGAGGCCTCGCAAAGCGTCTCGGATTCACGGAACGTCACAGATTCAAACAAAGAACATATCGGAATCAAAACCCCTCGATTCCGGCCGCTGCCAAAAATCGAGGGGTTTGTAATCAATCTGAGGCCGCCACGAAGGTGACGGCCTTTTCGGTCTCTCGGGTTTTAGGGCGGCTCAGATGAACAGCGTGGCGGACGACTTCTGGGCCTCGCCGAGGAAGGTGGCGACGCCACCGATCTCGACGCCATCGATCAGCTCTTCGCGGCGAATGCCCATGACGTCCATCGACATCTGGCAAGCCACGAGCGTGGCGCCGCCTTCGACGAGCGAGCCCAGCAGGCTTGCCGGCGTATCGACGTTCTTGTCGCCCATCACCTTGCGCATCAGCCGGCCGCCGAGGCCGCCAAAGTTCATGTTGGACAGGCGGTTGAGCCGGCGCGCACCCTTGGGCAGCATGAAGCCGAAGGCCGCGTCGATCATCGGCTTGCGCGGGCTCGGGGCGTCGGGCTTCCGTAGCACGTTGAGGCCCCAGAAGGTGAAGAACAGCGTTACCTTCGAGCCCATGGCGAGCGCACCATTGGCAATGATCAGAGATGCCATGACCTTGTCGAGGTCGCCCGAGAAGACCACGAGGGTCGTGCCATCACGGGACGCAACGGCGGGACCTTCGGTCCGGACGGGCAGCGTTTCCGCCTTGCGAATCCGGGCGGTGATGATGCCCTTCTCGGTTCCGACACCGAGCAACTGGTTGCCGGTCTTGTCGGCCCAGGCGCGAATGTCGCGGCCGAAGGCGGGATCGGAGGCCTTCACTTCCAGCAGATCGCCCGCCTCCATCGCTTCGATGGCGCGGAAGGTCTTGAGGATCGGACCAGGGCACTGCAGGCCGGTGGCATCGAGCATTTGCACGTTGCCCGCGACGGCCACGCGGCAAGCGCCCTTCTGCGTCTCCATTTCCGATGGGGCGCGGCGGCGGATATCCTCGTAGTCGAACAGGTCGGGGCTCGCCTGCTTCTCGGTGGCCCAGGCATAGGTCTTGAAGCCGCCGGTCAGGTTCCGCACGTTCTTGAAGCCTTCCTGCTTCAGAATGCGGTAGGCAAGATAGCCGCGAAGACCAACCTGGCAGAAAATGATGAGCGGTTTCTCCGGATCGAGCTCGCCGATCCGCTCGCGCAGATGATCGAGCTCGATGTTGCGGGCACCCGGCAGCGTGCGGATCGAGAACTCCTCGGGCGTCCGTACGTCGACGAGCTGGACCGAGGCGGGATCGTCCCGCAGCAGATCCCTGAGATCGCGCCAGCCAATGATCTCGTGGCTGCCGTTCAGCACGTTCTCGGCGACATAGCCGGCAATGTTGACGGGGTCCTTGGCCGAACCGAAGGGCGGCGCATAGGCCAGCTCCAGCTCGGTGAGATCTGTCACCTTCAGACCGGCGCGGATCGCGGTGGCGATGACGTCGATCCGCTTGTCGGCGCCATCGACACCAACCGCCTGAGCACCCAGGATGGTGCCATCGAGGCCGTAGACCAACTTCAGGCTGATCTGCTGGCTGCCGGGATAATAGGAGGCGTGCGAGCCGGAGTGGGTGATGCTGGCCCGATAGGGGATGCCGAGCGCCCGGGCCGCCGTTTCGTTGAGGCCGGTGCAGGCGGCCGCGAGGTCGAACACCTTGAGAATGGCGGTGCCGAGCGTGCCGCCATAGCTCCGGTAGTTCACCGGGTCGGCAGCGAGCATGTTGTCGGCAACGATGCGCGCCTGACGGTTGGCCGGCCCCGCCAACGGGATCAGCGCCATGCGGCCGGATACCTTGTTCATCACCTCGATGGCATCGCCCACCGCGAAGATGGCGGGATCGGAGGTTGCCAGATGCTCGTCGACCTTGATGCCGCCGACGGCGCCCAACTCGAGGCCGGCGTCGCGCGCCAGCTTCACCTCGGGCCGCACGCCGATAGCCAGCACCACGATGTCGGCCTGGATGCGCTTGCCGGAGGCGAGGAAAACGATGGTGTGATCCGGACGATCCTCGAAATGCTCGACCTTGTCATCGAGATGAAGCTCGATTTCCTTGTCGCGCATATGAGCGTGGACGATGGCGGCCATCTCGTCGTCAAAGGGGGCCAGAACATGCGGCGCACCTTCGACGACGGTGGTGAACAGGCCACGCTCGTGGAAGTTCTCGGCCACCTCGAGGCCGATGTAGCCGCCACCGATCACCACGGCCCGGCGCGGCTTGGTCTCGGCCAGGGAAGACATGATGCGATCGAGGTCGGGTACGTTGCGAAGCGTGAAGATGCGGGGCGACGCAATGCCGGGAATGGGTGGCTTCAGCACTTCGGCACCGGGCGACAGCAGCAGACGGTCATAGCTCTCGACCGTGTCCTCGCCGCTCTCGAGATTGCGCAGGGTTACCGTCCTGGCGATGCGATCGATGGAGAGGGCTTCGGTACGCGAGCGGACATCGACGTGATACCGCGCCTCGAACATCGCTTCCGACGTAACCAGCAGCTTGCCGCGTTCGGCGATGGCGCCGGAGATATGGTAGGGCAGCCCGCAGTTGGCGAAGCTGATGTAGGGACCGCGCTCGACAAGAACGATTTCCGCCCTTTCGTCCAGGCGCCGCAGGCGAGCCGCCGCCGTGGCGCCACCGGCCACGCCACCGATGATGATGATCTTCATGCTCAACTCCATTTCTTGAAGTTGTTATATACGCACTTACTAATCTACGAAAGCCGTAGGAAGACGGATGATGCCGTCCTTCCCCAGGGAAGTTGCTCGGCTGGATTGCCGGCCCCTATCTGACGGAAAGCGGTGACGCGAGTGCTGGCACGGCCGATAATGCGCCGCTCCATCTCGCCTATCGCCGATTTACGCCCTGCCTCAGCCAAACGATGGAAAGACGGCAATGATGCCGGCGAAGATCGCCAGGGATGCCAGTGTATGGATCGTCAGCACTTGCATGATCAGAGGCCGTTCGGCCGCCGCCGCCGCATCGTCGGGCATGAACAGCGGCACGATGAAGGGCGGAGGAAGGATCATCAGCGTGAACAGCGCCACCTGGTAACGCAGCTCGAAACCAAACAGGTGACCGAGCACCAGAAAGGCCGCGAGGCCGGCCAGCGGCATCTGCACGATGGCCCGGGCGGCCATGACGCGCGCGATCTTGCCGCCGTCGACAGCCTCGAAGCGGAGACCGTAACCGACTACGATCAGAACGGCGGGAACCACCATCGGCGCCAGGAACCTCAGGCTATGGATGATGGCATCGACGCCCGGGATGGTTTCAAGCGTCGCGGTCCGAAGCCCCAAGCCGTTGAACAGGAGGCCGGCGAGGATCGCCATCGTGACCGGATTGCGGGCGAACCCGAGGATCAGGTCGCCCGGCCGGGCCGAACCGTCGCGGGCGGCGATCAGCAAAGCAAAGAACACGAACCAGATGAACAGCTCGTGGCCCAGCGCCACCACGGCAATCGATGGCAGCGCGCCGACGCCGTAGGCACCGGCGAACAGGCTGACGCCAAGCATGCCGAACTCGTAGCCGCCGGCCAGGAAGGGCGTGAACCGATCGGCCGCATAAAGGCGGCGGATCAGCGCCCAGCCGAGCGCCAGACCGACGCTGCAGGCAAGAAACACCACTGCGACCAGAGAAAGGTGATCGACCGACAGGCTCATGTCGACAAAGGACAGGAACAGCACCGACGGCAATACCATGCGCACCACGATCTGGCGCAAACCGTCGACGGCCGCGTCAGATAGCCAACCGAAAAGGCGGCTGACGACGCCGAGGGCGATCAACAAGAAGATGGGAAGAATCTGGCCGACGAGCGACATGGCATTCCCTTACGAGTCTGGAAAGCCAATATCGCTCGCGCAGCCAGCCATCTGAACAGTCGTAGAACTGTTTATCCGAGCGGAAACGCGGCGTGTTCTTCGCGCTCCCGCCGTTGTTGATCAGGGGGTCACCGGGCCGATCGGCCAGACGGTGCGGCCATAGACCTCGTTCAGCACCTGTGCCAGACCGGCGTAGATCGCCGACGCACCGCAGAACAGCCCTTCCCAGCCGGCAAGGCGGGTGATGGCCTCGTTGCCGGTGGCGTCGCCAATGGCAAGCAGCGCGAACAGCACGGTGAGCGAGCCGAACACGACCTGCAGGGCGCGGTTGAGGCGCAGCGTGCCGATGAACAGGATGGCCGTGAACACGCCCCACATACCGAGGAAAGCCGGCATGGCGGCATCCGGCGACGGACCGGCAATGCCGAGCGAGGTCTTCTGCAAGACGATGAGCCCGACCAGCGACAGCCAGAACATGCCGTAGCTGGTAAACGCCGTGGCCGCGAAGGTGTTGCCCTTCTTCCACTCCATGATGCCAGCGATCATCTGGGCGAGACCACCGTAGAAGATGCCCATGGCCAGGATCATCGTATCCATCGGATAGAAGCCGGCGTTGTGGAAGTTCAGAAGCACGGTGGTCATGCCGAAGCCCATCAACCCGAGCGGGGCGGGATTGGCGGTGGCATCGGTCGAATGGGCGGAACTCATGGCGGGAATCCAGGCAGGAGAAGCAGACGAACGGACCTCGCCAAAGCGTCTCAACGCCCGCCGCGAGCTCCGGCGGCGCCATCCCTAGAGGAGATGCCTGGAAAAACGAGTTGGGAAAGACGCATACCGGCCTTGGTGCCGTCAGCCGTCATCGCGGAGAAACATCACCGCAAATCCCATCTGCACGCTGGAAAACGTAAGGCCCACCGAAAAGGTGAGGATCGCCAGCGCCAATCCTGCCGAGGAGGAGGCGAAAATCAGCGTGGCGATGCCGCCGATATCCAAGGCCAGCAAGAGGCCGACGAACAGGATGGCAACGCCGAACCCGATCGCGGCATGGCGAATCAAGAAGCGAACCAGGAGCGGCAGGCTGGAAATAGACATCGTCTCGCGTCCTTCGTCCGGCGCCACGTCAGGTCATCGGAGAAGCCGATGATAGCGCATTCTCGGGAAGAAAACGAGAAACCTGAAAACAAGCCTCATGTTCCAGCGAGAGGTCTCATGTGTCCTCGGACGCCCGCTCTGAACGAAAGCGCGAGCGTTCGAACAGCAGCACCACCACCAAGGCCATGATGAAGGGAACGATGAGATAGAACAGGCGAAACACCAGAAGCGCGGCGATCACATCGGCGTCGGCCATATCGGGCAGGCCCATGACGAAAACCAGCTCGAACACGCCGAGGCCGCCGGGAACGTGCGAGATCAGCGCCGCCGAGAAGGACATCAGGAAGATGCCGAGCACGATGAAGTAGCCGGGGTTGCCGACGTCCGGCAGGGCAAAATAGATGATGCCCGCCGCCCCCAGCAGCTCGCATATGCCGACCGCGAGCTGGGACAGGGTCACATGCAGTGACGGGTAGACGATGGCGAAGCGACCGATGTGCAGCGGCTTGAACCGCATCACGCTGCCCAGAACATAGAGCGCCACCAGAAACAACAGGAACGCGCCGGTCGCCCGGGACGCCGTCATGGGCAAGAGATCGCCGAAGCGCTTGACGATGTCGGGGTCGAGCACCAGCACGAGGCCGATCAGCGTCACCGTGCCCAGGATGAAGGTGAACGAGCAAAAGGCGATCAGCAGACCGATCTCGGCCGGCGACAGCCCCTTCGTGGAATAGGCGCGATAGCGGACGACACCGCCTGATACCACCGACGCCCCGATGTTGTGGGAGAGGGCATAGGTGGTGAAGGAGCAGACGGTGATGAACAGCCAGTTGATTCGCTTGCCGAGATGCAGGAGCGCCACCCGATCGTAACCGGCCAGCGCGCCATAGGCGACCAGGGTGCACACGGCAGCCAAAGCCCAGTGGAGCGTCGGGATTGCCGCGAGGCTATCGCCGACTTTTTCCAGGGAAAGCCCACGGAGTTCCCGGAGGAGAAGCCAGACGGACAGCACGATCGTCGCCGTCGCCACCATCGGCCAGAAATAACGCTTCAGCTTCATTCGCTCCGGCCGCTCGCAGTCACCTCGTGTCGATGAAAGGCCCAAGGACCTCGACGAAGCATTCAGTTTACGAGCGGCAACGCGGCCGGATCAATCCTCAACTTTGCGCACCGGAAAATCGCCGCGCGGCATCGGCTTTAAACTTGAGTTTGCGAGAAAGCAAAGAAGCCCGTACCGTCCTGCTGCAGATTGCGACCTGTTTGCAACTGGAACCAAGGACGCGTCGTGAGCGGCTGGGAGCGGATAGCGAGGAGCATGATGGCGCTGGCGGCCGCATTGGCCCTGGCGCTGCAGCTCGTTCTGCCCCCTGCGGCCGACGCGGCGACGGTGGACGCCAGCCAAATCACCATCTGCCATTCGAACCCGGCCGTCGCCCATCATGGAGACGGGCACGAGACCCCGTCGGGCAAGGCCGGCTGCGACTGGTGCATGCTTTGCGGCAAACTCGGAACGGCCGTGGGCCCTCTCGACCGGATTGCCGGCATACCGCAACGGGCGGCCCAGCCCGTGGCGGTCATCGCCTCGACCGCCGATCTCGGCCACAGCATGCCCCCTCCCCGGCGTGGCCACGTCGGCGCACGAGCTCCTCCGGACTCGCGTGATCGGATCACAGCCATCATTCGATTCTGAAGGACAATCACATGACCAAGACCACACTGGCCGCTCTTGGAGCCGCCGCGCTACTGCTCGCCCCTGCCACCGCCCTCGCCCACATCACGCTGGAGGCACCGGAAGCGGCGGCAGGCTCCACCTACAAGGCCGTACTGCGCGTGCCTCATGGCTGCGCGGGAGCGGCGACGCAGAAGGTGCGCGTACAGATCCCCGAGGGCTTCATCGCCGTGAAGCCGATGCCCAAGGCGGGCTGGACCCTCGACACCGTCAAGGGCAGCTATGCCAACAGCTACGAACTGCATGGCAACACGGTCAGCGAGGGCGTGAAGGAGCTGTCGTGGACCGGCACCCTGCCCGACGATTACTACGACGAGTTCGTCTTCCGCGGCACGCTGACCAAGGCGTTCGCGGCGGGCACCACCGTGTACTTCCCTGTCGTGCAGGAGTGCGAGGGCGGCGCGGTCGACCGCTGGATCGAGATACCCGCCGACGGCAAGAGCGCGGACGACTACGAAGCGCCGGCGCCCGGCGTCAGGATCGTCGCCCCCAAGTGATGGAACGGGCGGCGCGGGAGGCTGCGCCGCCCTTTTTCAGGAACGCTTCGATGCTCCGCTTCTTCGCCAGGCTCGCCCTGATCGTCGTCGGCTGTGCAGCCCTGACCGGCCCCTGCCTCGCGCATGCCGCCCTCGTCGGCAGCGAGCCCGCCGAAGGCAGCGTCATCGCCACGTCGCCCGATACAATCCGGCTATCCTTCAACGAGCCCGTCACACCGCTTGCCCTGAAACTCTTTTACCCAGACGGCCGAAGCGTTGCCCCGCGTGGGTCGGCGCAGAACAACGATCTGGTGGTGGAGCTTCCCGCAGCAGCCGACCAGGGCACCTACGCACTCAGCTGGCGCGTCGCCTCCGCCGATGGACATCCGATCGGCGGCACATCGATGTTTTCCGTGGGTCATGCCAGTCACCGCTCCGCCGCAGCGGCCCCGTCGTCGTCGCCGGCCATCGCCGTCCCCATCTGGCTCGCACGGATCGGCGTCTACCTGGGCTGGATCGGCGGGATCGGCGGCGCCTTCTTCCTGACGGTCATCGCCGGGCGGCGCCCGCGTCAGGCCGATCGCACGATCGTCGCGCTTCTAGGCTTTGGAGCCATCGCCACCGCCGGCTCCCTCGGCCTCCAGGGACTCGATGAGCTTGGCAGCAATCTTGCCGACCTCGGCAGCACCGCCGTCTGGAGCGCCGGCCTGCAATCCCCCTATGGCGAGACACTCGGCCTCGGCAGCGTCGCGCTCCTTCTCGCCGCCGTCGCCCTTTGCTGTCGGAGGCGCGGATTGGCCACGGGGTTCGCCACGGCATCGCTTCTGATGGTGGCCTTCGCCATGACGCTGAGCGGCCACGCCGGCACGGCGGCGCCCATCTGGGTCTCACGCCCCGCCCTAGCTTTGCACGCCGCCGCCGCGACGCTGTGGGGCGGCTCGCTCCTTCCTTTGCTCATCCTCGTCGCAACACGCCACGAATGCGCCGCGCCTGCCGCGTTGCGACTGTCGGCCGCCCTCTTGCCGACCATCGCAGCCCTCGTGCTTTCGGGCGCGACGCTTGCCGTCCTGCAAGGCGTGACCGTGACGAGCCTTATGGAGACCGGCTACGGCCGCCTACTGGCCTGCAAGCTGGCGCTGGTTCTCGTCATGCTGGCTCTCGGCACGCTGAACCGGTACGTTCTCGTGCCACGGCTTGCGACGGACGGGCCTGCGTATGGTCGCCATCTGCGCCGCGTGCTTGTCGTGGATGTCTGCCTTTTGCTGGTGGTCCTCGCCGTCGTCGCGGGCTGGCGCTTCACGCCGCCGCCGCGCAGCGTCGCCGCCACGGAGGCCGCACTGCGGCACCGGCAGATGCTGCATATCCACACGGACCGGGGCATGGCGATGATCGAGCTCGGCGACCGTGGCGCCCTCGACATCCGCCTGAGCGGCGCCAACGGCCGACCGATGATGGCACGCGAGGTGCGCGTCAGCCTCGCTAACCCCGCCGCCGGCATCGAGCCGTTGCAACGACAGGCAACGCCTGTGGAAGAAGGGCGCTGGAGCGTCGACAGGCTGACACTCCCCATCGGAGGCGCCTGGACCCTGCGGCTCAGCATCCTCGTCAGCGATTTTGACAGCCTCTCCCTAGAAGGAACGCTGATGGCTCCCTGATCCTGAAGATACGCGGCAACGGTCGAGCCGTCGCCTCGTGCGGAACCGCGCGTGCTGTCCGGTGGTTTCATCGCCAACCGGAGGACCAGCAATGGCATCCCATACGTTCTGGAAAGGCTATCTGAAGTTGTCGCTCGTCACCTGTCCGGTGACCATGCGGCCCGCCACCAGCGAAGCCGACAAGGTGCGGTTTCACGTGCTCAATGCCAAGACGGGCAATCGGGTGATCAGTCGCTATGTCGACGCAGAGACGGGCAAGCCCATCGAGGAAGACGACGAGGTCAAGGGCTATCCGCTCGATGAGGACGGCAAGCATGTCCTCCTCGAAGACGAGGAGATCGAGGCGGTCGCCCTCGACAGCACGCACACCCTCGATATCGACATGTTCGTGCCCTCCGACTCCGTGCCGTGGGTCTACTATGACAAGCCTCATTATCTCTTGCCGAGCGATCCGGTCGGCGAAGAGGCCTTCGCGGTGATCCGGGAAGCCATGGCGACCACCGAGACGGTCGGCATCTCTCGCCTCGTGCTTTACCGGCGCGAACGGGCCATGCTGCTGGAGCCGCGCGGCAAGGGCATCGTGGTCTGGACGTTGCGCTACGGCGACGAGGTGCGGCCCGACAAGGACTATTTCGACAAGATCGACGGCGACAAGCTCGAACCCGGGGCAATGAAGTTGATCAAGGAACTGATCGACAAGAAAACCGTGCCGTGGGATCCCGAGATGGTGTCCGACCCGGTGCAGGAGAAGCTCCTCGACATCATCTCGGCCAAGAAGAAAAAGCGGAAGCGCCCGGCAAAGGCCAAGGCGAGCGTCGAAGAGAAGCCCAGCAACGTCGTCAACATCATGGACGCGCTCAGAAAAAGCGTGGCGTCGGAGAAAGCGAGCAAGTCCCGATAGGACGCCTCAGGCGCCCTTCCCTCGCTTTTTCCTGTCAACGTCGAGCGGCACCGCCGCGGCGCGGAACTCCTCCCATGGATCGGCTCGCATCGCCGCCAGCCGGGCCGGCAGGTTCGAGACGGTGAAATGGGCAGGGCCGATACCGGGGTCGAGTTCCTCCCAGTTGATCGGCGTCGAGACCGCCGCGCCCGGCCGGGCACGCGTCGAATAGGGGGCTACCGCCGTGGAGCCGCGCTGGTTGCGCAGATAGTCGACCAGGATTTTACCCCGCCGTTTGGATTTCGAGATCGTCGCCACGAACCGGTCCGGACTGTCGGACGCCATGGCCTCGGCGAGCGACTTGGTGAAGGCCTTGACCTCCGGCCACTCCGCCGAAGGCTTCAGCGGCGCGACGACGTGCAGCCCCTTGCCGCCCGAGGTCTTCACGAACGGGTTGAGACCCGCATCGACAAGGCGCTGGCGGACCTCCTGCGCGGCATCGAGCACCGCCGGCCACGGCACGTCCTCACCCGGATCGAGATCCAGGATGATGATGTCGGGCCGCTCCCAGTCGGCAACCGTCGACCCCCAGGGGTGGATCTCCAGGGCGGCCGACTGAACGAGGCCCATCATTCCGTCCAGATCGTTGATGCTGACCCAGGGATCCTCATCCGGATCGGCCGGATCGGGGACGGTCACGATATTGGCGTTCAGGCCCTTCCAGGCGTGCTTCTGGAAAAACCGCTCGCCCTCGATACCGCTTGGGCAGCGAAGAAGGGCCAGCGGGCGACCGACGACATAGGGGGCCATGAACCGCCATACGTCGGCGTAGAAGTTCGCGAGGCCTTCTTTAGTGATCCCCTCGTCGGGCCAATAGAGCCGGTCGGGATGGGTGAGCTTGACCGTGCGGCGCTGGGGCTTCGGCGCCTTGGCCTCGGCTTTCCGCACCTCGCGGACGATGTCGCTCGCCGGCTTGTCTTCGCGCAGCCCCCGGAAAGAGGCGTGCCGGAGATGGCCATCGGCGGTCCAGGCCCGAAACTCAACCTCCGCCACCAGTTCCGGACGGACGTATCTGATGCCTCGCCGCTCGTCGGCCGTCATGGCGTTGTTGAACGGCTTTTCATTCGTGCGCAGCCGCTCCAGCCGGGTTTGCAGGGACTCGGCAACCTCGGCGCTGAAGCCTGTTCCGACCCGACCGACGTGCTGGAGCTTGCCATCCTCGAACACGCCGAGCGCCAGCGAGCCGATAGCTTTGCGAGAGACCGTCGACGGCACGTATCCGCCGATGACGAACTCCTGCCGCGCCGAGCACTTCGACTTGACCCAGGTTTTTCCCCGTCCCGGACGATAGGGAGCATCGCGCCGCTTGCTGACGATGCCCTCGAGGCTCAGTCGGCAGGCGTGCTGCAACACCATGGCGCCGCTTTCGTCGAGATGCGCACTGAAGCGGACAACGCCCTCTCCGGGAGGAACGAGCTTTTCGAGCAGGGTCTTGCGCTCGATCAGCGGCAGGCTTCTGAGATCATAGCCGTCGAGATAGATGAGGTCGAAGACGTAGAAGACGAAGCGATCGGTTCGGCCGGCGCTAAGATCGGCCTGAAGCGCCGAGAAATCCGTGGCCCCTGACGCTGTTTCGACGACCAGTTCGCCATCGACAATGGCCGCACCGAGCGGCAGGTCCTGCAGGGCAGCGAGAACACCCTTTCCGAACCTCTTGGTCCAGTCGAGGCCGCTGCGCGTCAACAGCTTGACCCGCCCCGCCTCGATGTGTGCGAGGAGGCGGTAGCCGTCGAACTTGATTTCGTGCAGCCATTTCTCGCCGGTTGGCGCCGAGGACACCAACGTCGCAAGCATCGGCTCTATGACGTCCGGCATGGGCGCCTTCTTCGCGCCCTTCACGCCGGACAGATCGGGCGCTTGTACCTCCTCCACCGCTGCATCCGGCTTGGGCTTGGCGGTGGCTTTCCGGGCCTTGCGCGGCTTGATCCGCTTGGCGTCGGCGTTTTCGGCCACCTCCTCCAGGCTGCGCCCGGTCTTCACGGACTCTGGCCGCTCTTCCAGAATGTCGATGTCCGCCTCGCCACGGACAAACTCGTCGTCGCCCTTGATCAAGAGCCAGTTCTCGCGCTTCTCTCCCGGCTTGCCGTGCATGCGCACCAGATGCCAGCGTCCGGTCAGCTTCTCGCCAGCCAGTTCGAACTCGAGGTGCCCCTTGGCGTAGCCCTTGCGAGCGTCGCCAATCGGCGACCAGGTGCCCCGGTCCCAGAGCACGACCGTACCGCCGCCATACTGGCCCTTGGGGATCGTGCCTTCGAAGTCGCCGTAGTCCAGGGGATGATCCTCGACATGGACGGCGAGACGTTTCTCGTCGGGAACAAGGCTCGGACCTCGGGTCACCGCCCAGCTTTTCAGGACTCCGTCCATTTCCAGGCGGAAATCGTAGTGCAGGCGCGTGGCATCGTGCTTCTGAACGACGAAAGCCTTGCCCTCGCCGGCCGCGAGCTTGCCCTCCGGTTCGGGCGTCGACTTGAAGTTGCGCTTCTGGCGGTAGGTTTCGAGGGCCATGATCAGCCTGCCTTCCTGCGCGAACCGGCCCGCGACGCCGAACCGGTCTTGCCCTTGGGTTTGCCGAGCCCGGCGCTCTCGCGGAGCGCCGCCATCAGGTCGATGACCTTCTCTTCCTTGGGCGCCTTGCGCGGCTTGATCTTCGTGCCCTCGATCTTCGCCTTCACCAGTTCGGCCAGCGCCGCCTCGTAGCGATCGTCAAACCCGGCGATGTCGAACTCGCCCATCTTGGTGTCGATGATGTGCTCGGCAAGGTCGAGCATCTCGCCCTTGAGCTTGAGATCGGGGATGTCGCGAAACTCGTCGGCGGCCGCGCGGACCTCGTAGTCGAAGTTGAGCGTCGTGGCGATCAGCCCATCCTGGTGTGGCCGGATCAGAAGAGTGCGAACACGGCGAAACAGCATGGTCCGGGCGATGGCGGCGACTTTCTTTTCCCTGAGGCCGTCCCTGATGATGGCATAGGCTTCCTGAGCCACGCGATCCGAGGGGGCAAGATAGTAGGGCTTGTCGAAATAGACGTCGTCGATCTCGCCGCAACCGATGAAGGCCGACACCGCCAGCGTCTTGTCGCTCTCCGGCACGGCGGCCTTCAGTTCCTCGGGAGTGAGTTCGATGTAGTTGCCGTCGCTGACCTCGTAGCCCTTGACCTGGTCCTCGCGATCGACCGGCTTTTCGGTCTCGGCATCGACGTACTGGCGCTCGACGCGGTTGCCGGTGGCGCGATTGAGGGTATGGAAGACGATGCGTTCCGAGGTGGATGCCGCCGTGTAAAGCGAGACGGGGCAGATGACCTCAGCGATCTTCAGAACGCCCTTCCAGTTCGCCCGTGGTGCCATGATCTTTCCCGCTCTCGAAGACGGACACGCAGCGTCGCCGTCTGCCAAAGCAGGAACTCATGGGCGGGAGCGGTGGTTCCGAAGAAGAGCGCCCCCACCCATGCGGCCGCCTCAGGCGCCGCGCAGGAGGCTTGCATAAAGCCCGCCACGAGCCAGCAAGTCCTCATGCCTGCCCTGCTCGGCCACATGACCGGCCTGCATCACCACGATCAAATCGGCGTGGCGGATGGTCGAGAGGCGATGCGCAATCGTTATGGTCGTCCGCCCCCTGGACATGCCGTCGAGCGCCAGCGACATGGCGCGTTCGGTCCGGGTATCGAGAGCACTCGTCGCCTCGTCCAAAAGCAGGATCGGCGGATCGCGCAGGATGGTTCGAGTCAGCGCCAGGCGCTGCTTCTCGCCGCCCGAAAAGCGATAGCCGCGCTCCCCCACGAGGGTATCGTAGCCCTCCGGCAGCGCCGCTATGTGATCGTGGATCTGGGCGACCCGAGCCGCCTCGATCAACTCGGCATCAGTCGCCTCCGGGCGGGCAAAGCGCAAGTTCTCGGCCACGGAGGCATGCAGCAGATAGGGGTCTTGCGTCACGACGCCCAACATCATCGAGAGCGTATCGAAACTCAGGTCCCTCAGATCGACGCCGTCAAACCGGATAGAGCCGCCGTCCACGTCGTAGAGCCGAGCCAGCAGATAGCCGAGCGTCGTCTTGCCCGATCCGGTTGGGCCGACAATCGCAACGTGGCTGCCAGCCGGAATGGTCATGCTGATATCGTCGACGGCGAGACGGTCCGCATCGGCGTAGGCAAAGCGGACATGGTCCAGTTGCATCGCCCCCCTCATCGCGGCGCGCGGGATAACCACCGGCTGCGCGCGCTCGGTGATTTCGACCGGCGTGTCGAGATACTCGAAAATCCGGGTGAACAGCGCCCGCGTCTTGCGGGTGTCGCGACCGATCTCCAACAGTTGCTCGAACGGCCACAGCAACTGCTCCTGCAACGCGATCATCGCGACCAGGGTACCGACGGTGGCCGGATTGTCGGTTCGCATCAACAGACCACCCACCAGCAGCGTCAGTGCCGGCAACACGGCCAAGGCGAACCCGATCAATGACCATTGCCACTCGCCCGCCGTGTGCGACTTGACTTCCAGCTTTGCCAAGTCGCCGGAAATCCGGGCGAAGCGTTGTGCCAGATGAGGGCCTCGGCCCATGGTGCGGGCCAGAATGATGCCCGAGGCCGAGAGCGTTTCCTGAACAGCAACGGACAGGTCCGCGGCGCGAGCCTGCTGCTGAAAGGTCAACGCTTCCCGCACCAGGGCAACGCGGCTGCTGATCAGAACGGTGCCCGGCACGATCAGCAGCACGAACATCGCCAGGCGCCAATCGAGAATGACGATGGCGACGGCGGTCATGATCACGGAGCTCAAGGCGCGTCCGAGGTCGCTGGCCGTCTCGGTCACAAGCGATTGCAGACCGGCGATGTCGCCTGCGATGCGCGATTGCACTTCTCCCGTGCGGGTGCCGGTGAAGAAGCGCAGCGAGAGGCTTTGCAGATGGGAATAGAGCCTGACGCGTAAGTCATGCAGAACAGCCTGACCAATCCGGGAGGTCAGCACCACCTGCCAAGCACCGACGATAGCGGCGATCATGGCGACCGCGATCATTCCCGCCACCAGCGAGACCAGTAGCGTCATGTCGTGCAGCGGCAGCGCCACGTCGATGATGGCGCGCAACAGGAACGGCCCAGCCAGTCCCACGGCCGAAGCGACAATCATGAGCGCCACGACACCAGCGATACGTGCGCGATAGGGGGCGAAGAGCGCCAGCACCCGGCGCAGCGACACGTGCTGTGCCGCCAGATCGCCGTAGTCGTCGGGATCGTCCTGAAAGCGGCTCATGGGAGATCTCGCTTGGAAAGAGTGTACGCATGACGCGGCAGTCGGATCTCGATCGTCAATCCGGGGCCGTCATGGGCGAGGATCAGCGCCTCTCCGCCATGGGCACGGGCGATGGCCCGCACGATCGGCAGACCGAGACCCGAGCCGCCCCGGCTGCGCCCACGCGAATCGTCTGCGCGCCAGAACCGATCGAAGGCACGGTCGTGGCTTTCCTCGGGCAGTCCGGGACCGGTATCGCTGCAGCGGAAGAAGACGTCATCGCCCTCGGTTCCGGTCTCGATCCGGACAGTGCTGCCCGGAGCATAGCGGCAACAGTTCTCCAGCAAAGCCACGAACGACTGCCGGAGCCGGGTCTGGTCGGCGGTAGCGACGGCGGAACCGAGAACGCGGGTCAGCTTGATGCGCGCGCCCGCCAGTTCGGCTTCCAGCGCATCCGCAGCGACTCCGGCTTCGATGGCCAAGTCCAGATCGATACAGGTCAGGTCCAACTGCCCCGCATTGTTCAGCGCCAAAGTGCGCAGTTCCTCGACGATGGCCGAAAGAGAGTCGACATGGGCGACCAATCGCTCGAACAGCAGGGGATTGGGCTCGAAAACGCCGTCCAGCAGCCCCTGCAATCGCCCGCGCAAGATGGTCAAGGGCGTGCGCAGCTCGTGCGCGATGGCGGAGTTGGAATAGGCAAGCTCCGCCTCGGCGCGTTGGAGGCGCTCGGCCATCTGATTGAAATCGGCGACCAGCTCGGCGGCCTCGCCAAAGCTGGCAGGAGGCAGCGCGGCCCGCGCGGAAAAATCCCCCGTCGCAACAAGGCGTGCCGCCTGCGCCACCGATTTCAGCGGCGTGACAATGCGGCGCGCCAGTCGCCAGCCTATGAACGAGGCGGTCAACAGGCCTATCGCCAACAGGAGCCCGACCATGACGACATCACCCAGCCGCCAGCTTTCGTCGTAGGCCGCGTCCGGATAGAGCCATTCATAGATGAAGAGAAAATAGGCCATCAGCCCGAAATAGACGACCGCGAAGGCCGTCAGCGTGAGGCCGACCATGGCGCTGGTGATGCGGGAGTTCAGATTACCTGCCATGGGGGAAGTCCATGCGATATCCCACGCCGCGCACGCCGGCCAGCATGCCGTCCGCCCCCGCAGCGGCCAGCTTGCGACGCAGATTGCTGACGTGGCTGTCCACGGTGCGATCAAGCGCTTCACCTTCCGGCAGGCAGGCATCGACCAGTTCCGAGCGCAGGAAAGCACGGCCGGGTGAAGCGGTCACATGAGCGAGGATGCGGAACTCGGTTGGCGTCAGATCCAGCGTGACGGGTCCGGAGCCGGTATCGACCGTCGCCAGATAGGCTTGCGGATCGACGGACAAAGGCCCCATGCGGAGCACCTGTCCCGGGCTGCGCCCCATCGTGCGGCGCAGGATTGCCTTTGCGCGGGCGACAACCTCCAACGGATTGAAGGGCTTGACCACGTAATCGTCGGCACCGATGCGCAGCGCTTGCAGCTTGTCGAGATCCTCGGCCAGCGCGGTGACCATGATCACCGGCGTATCGTCGCGCCGACGAATGGCGGTCAGCACTTCATAGCCATCCTGCCCCGGCAGCTTGATGTCGAGCACCACCAGATCAGGGCGCAGGCGATGATGGTGGGAGAGGCCGGTCGGACCATCGCCGGCGCAGATCACGCGAAACCCTTCCCGGGCAAAATAGGTCTCGATGATCTCGGCGATCTCGGGCTCGTCCTCGATGATCAGGATCAGGGCGTTGGTCATGACGTGGTCTCTGGAGTCTGATGGGCCAACGAATGGCCAACGTTTGCGGGGCCGGTCACGCGGCTGACGACGACATAAAGCACCGGGACGAAGAAAACCGCCAGCAGCGTCGCCGACACCATGCCCCCGAAGACGCCGGTGCCGATGGCGTTCTGGATTTCCGAGCCGGCGCCGCGCGCCAGCATCAGCGGAACCACGCCCAGGATGAAGGCGAGCGACGTCATCAGGATTGGCCTGAGGCGCAGGCGTGCCGCCTGAAGGATCGCCCTGGACAGCCTCATGCCCTGCTCTCTCAGATGCCGGGCGTACTCGACCATCAGGATGGCATTCTTGGCGGAAAGACCGATGATGGTGATGAGCCCGACCTTGAAGAACACGTCGTTGTCCGCACCACGTGCGAGAACCGCCAGAACCGCACCCAGCACGCCCAAGGGAACCACCAGCATGACGGCCAGCGGGATCGACCAGCTTTCGTAGAGCGCGGCCAGCACGAGAAAGACGACCAGCATCGACGCGGCGAGCAATATCGGGGCCTGGCTGGCCGACTGCCGCTCCTGCAACGACTGCCCGGTCCACTCCAGCGCAAAGCCGGCCGGCAGCGACTGGGACAGCCGTTCCATCTCGTCCATGGCGGCGCCGCTCGATACGCCCGGCGCCGCCGAGCCCGAGATGCGGGCAGCCGGATAACCGTTGTACCGGGCAAGTTGCAGCGGCGTGCTCTCCCACACCGGCTTCACAACCTCGGACAGGGGGACCATGCCGCCCTCGATGTTGCGGACTTCGAGCCTCAGGACGTCTTCGACATGCATGCGGGCCGGCGCGTCAGCCTGCACGATCACCTGCTGCATGCGTCCCTGGTTGGGGAAGTCGTTGACGTAACCCGATCCGATCGCGGTGGATATGGTGTCGTTGATCGTGGTGAAGGACAGGCCGAAGGCCTGCGCCTTCTGCCGGTCGACCTGGAGTGCGACGCTGGCTCCGTCGGGCAACCCCTCGCTGATGACGCCGACCAGAAGCGGACTGGCAGACGCCAGGGCGATCAGCTTGTCTTCCGCCGCCTTGAGCGCGGCGGGACCGGCATTGGCGCGATCTTCGAGCCGCAGCGAAAAGCCCGACGTGGTACCCAACGATTCAATGGCCGGCGGCTTCATGATCATTGCCGTCCCCTCGGGAATGGTCGCCATGGCGGCGGTGGCGGAGGCGACCTCGTCGTCGACCGATACCTTTCGTTCGCTCCAGTCCTTGAGGCTGGTGAAGGCCTGCGCCGCGTTGGGACCGGACCCCGAGAAGCCGAAGCCGAGGATGACCGTGCTTTCGGTGATGTCGGGGCGCGTCGCGGTATGGGCCTCGTAGGCGGCGACGATATTGCGCGTGCGCTCGGCGGTGGCGCCGGCCGGCAGCTCGAACATGGCGAAGAAGCTGCCCTGGTCCTCCTCCGGCACGAAAGAGGTCGGAACCCTTGCATAGCCGACGGCGAGAACCGCGAGCAGCGCGACATAGATCACCAGCATGCGCCCGCCACGGCGCAACACCCAGCCCACCCAGCCGGTGTAGCGCGCCGTCAACGCGTCGAAATGCCGGTTGAACCAGCCAAAGAAGCCACGCGGCGCATGCGCGGTGGCGGGCTTCAGGATGGTGGCACAGAGGGCGGGCGTCAGCGTGAGCGCCAGGAAAGCCGAGAACAGGATCGAGACGGCCATCGACAGCGTGAACTGCCGATAGATCGCCCCGACCGAGCCGCTCGCCAATCCCATGGGAATGAAGACCGCGGCAAGGACCAGGGTGATGCCGACGATGGCGCCGGAGATTTCGTGCATGGCCTGTCGGGTGGCGGCCTTCGGCGACAGCCTCTGGCGGGTCATGATGCGCTCGACGTTCTCGACCACCACGATGGCGTCGTCGACGATGATGCCGATGGCCAGCACCATGCCGAACATGGTCAGCACGTTGACCGAGTATCCGGCGAGCCACATCACCGAAAAGGTCCCGAGCAAGGCGATGGGAGCCACGATGGTCGGGATCAGCGTGTAGCGGATCTTCTGCAGGAACAGCAGCATGACCAGGAAGACCAAGCCCATGGCCTCGACGAGCGTTTCGACGACCTTCTTGATCGAGACCTTCACGAAGGGCGCGGTGTTGTAGGACACCGACACCTGCATGTCCTTGGGCATGGCCACCTGCAGCTCGGCCAGGCGCGCCTCGACGGCAGCCGCCGTGCGCACCGCATTGGCGCCGGGCGACATCTGGATCGCCGCCGCAGCGGCGGGCTTGCCGTTGCTGCTGACGCTGAAGGCCATGGTCTGCGCGCCCAGCTCAACGCGCGAGACATCGCCCAGAAGGAGACGCGCGCCGTCGGCCTGCGCCCGCAGCGGAATGGCGGCAAAGGCTTCCGGCGTCGAAAGCTGCCCGCGAACGGTCAGCGGTGTGGAGAGGCGTGTGCCGGGCACCGTCGGTTCGTCTCCCACACGCCCAGGGGCGGTCCTTGCGTTCTCGCGGGCGATCGCCTCGGTGACATCCGTCATGGTGAGACCGTAGGCCGCCAGCTTGGACGGGTCGACCCAGACCCGCATGGCGCGTTCCGAGCCGAATTGCTGTACACGCCCCACGCCGGGGACGCGTTTCAGTTCCTCGCCAAGGTTGCGCGTGAGGTAGTCGCCAAGGCTCAGCTCGTCGGTGTCGCCAGTCGTCGACTTGAGCGTGACCAGCATCAGGAAGCCCGACTCCGACGCCTCGACGCTGACGCCGCTGCGGCGCACTTGTTCCGGCAACACAGCGTCGGCATTCTTTAGGCGGTTCTGGACGTTCACCTGGGCCATCTCGGGGTCCGTGCCGGGCTTGAAGGTCACCGAGATGTTTGCGGCACCCGTCGAGTCCACGGAAGACTCGTAGTAGAGCACGTTCTTGACGCTCGCGAGCTCCTTTTCGATCGGGCGGATCACGCTGTCGCTGACGGTCTGCACATCGGCACCCGAATAGGTGGCGAAGATGCTGATGCTCGGCGGGGCAACATCGGGGAAGCGCGCGACGGGCAACTGCGGAATGGCCACGATGCCGGCCACCGCGATGAAAATGGCGATGACCCAGGCAAAGACCGGGCGCTCGATGAAGAACTGCGACATGTTTTTGAACCTTCAGGACCTGTCTTTGTCGGTTGCGTCTTCGGCCACCTTCGAGACCTCGGGCACCGACACCCCATCGGGCACCCGGTCCTGCCCGCGAATGGCGACAACCTCGCCGGCCGACAGGCCCGAGGCGACCACCACGCGCCCGCCGATGGCATCGCCGAGTGTCACATCGCGGCGCGTTGCGGTGCCATCGGTCGAGACGACGACGACCTGTGCCCTGCCGCCGCCGCTGCGCAGGATGGCGTCTTCGGGAACGAGCAGCGCGTCCGGCAACAGCCCGCGCGGCAGTCTTGCGCGAACATACATTCCGGGCAGCAACGCCAGATCCGGATTGGGCACCTCGACCCGGACCGAGGCGTTGCCGGTTCCCGGATCGACAATCACGTCGGAGAACTTCAATCGCCCCTGTTGCGGGTGCGTCTGGCCGCGTTCGGTAACGATCTCGACCAGCCCAAGCCCGTCGGCGGCCGCAATCTCGACCGCATCCAGTCGCCAGGCCGGCAGACGGAGATCGACGTAGACGCGGTCGAGATCCTGGACCACGGCAAGAGCCCGCTCGGCGCCCGGTACTGCCAGCCCGCCGATATCGGCAAGGCCGCCAGCGACATAGCCGGCAACAGGCGCGCGCAAGGTGGTGAACTCCACGTCCAGCCGCCGCCGTTCGACGATGGCGCGCGCCTCGGCAAGACTGGCCTCGGCCAACGCCAGATCGTTGCGGGCGGCTTCATGCCGCTCGTCGCTGATGACGTCCTTCGCCAGGAGCGCGTCGGCTCGGGCGAGGCCGCGCCGTGAATGCGCCTCGGTGGCAACGGCACGGGCAAATCCCGCCTCGGCCGTGGCAAGGTCGGCCTTGAGCGGCGCCGGATCGATGCGGAACAGGACATCCCCCGCCTTCACCCGCGTCCCCTCGTTGACCAGCCTCTCGAGGATGAGGCCGCCCACTTGCGGCCGGATCTCAACCCTCCGCCAGGCGGCGACGCGACCGGGCAGTTCGTCAGAAACGATCAGCCGTTCGGGTACAGCCGTCATCACCGTCAGCTGGATCGGCGCTTCGGCCGGCGTCTCGGCCTTCACGCTCCGCCAGCCCATGGGAGACATGAGGGCAGGCAATGCGATCATCAGGCAGAGGAGAAAAAGGGTCCGAAAGCGGGGGCGCATCATGTCGGGCATCCATCAGCAAGATCTGCCGTGCCCGATGACAACCGTCCGTCGGCTTATCGTAGAGGTTTTGTGGAGGTTTCGTGGAGGCCGGTCGAATCCCGGCCTGCCGGCCGAGCGGGTCGGGGCTGGGACGCGTCATTCAGCCTGTGAAAGGCGATGCGCTCGATGGCGGACGTCACCGTCGAGCACCAGACGGAGCATATGCCCTCCGCGCCCTTCCAGCCCTGGGTCCGGTCGTGCCTTCAGACGCGGAGTCGGGTGTACCGCCCCACCCTTAGGAGCGCTTGGCTTTGGCCCAATGCCCACCTGGCGCCCTGTTTGGCAGTGCCGGAGGAATGTCTCTTCCCCCAGGTGGAGAACTGATGCCTGAGCCGACGGAACGTCCGGGAACTCACAGGACGTCCGTCGGCGCATCTGCACGCTGCATGCCCAAGGATACCCCGGTGGGCGACGGCGCAACCTATTGACCGCTTACTTCGAGGCCTTCTCGATAAAGTCGGCCGTCTTATTGATCAGCTCGTCAACCGTCACGTGGTCCTGGAAGGAGTTGAACGAGTGATCCATCGGACGCGTCCAGAGCTCTCCCGGTCCCTGGTGGTAGTCGAGGAAGACCTGAGCGGACTCCGGCTGAGGAAACACAATGACATCGTTGGTGCCTGCGGTCACAAGCAACGGGCCATGATAGGCAACGCTTTCTGCAACCGGATCAATCTGCGTCAGGCTTCTGAAGAACGGCTCCTTCAGGCTGACAGTCGACCCCCACGGCAGTTTGACGTCCAGCGGAACGTCCCCTGTCGCCAATCCTTTGCTCACGGCATCCGTGCCCATCAGGAACGCCATGGCGTTCGCCGGGTTGTTGGCCGGCTGCCACAGCGTAACGGAGGCGATTGGCGTTTTGCTGCGTCCGGCAACGACGGCGCTGACCGTGCCGCCCAAACTCCACCCGACGAGCGATATCTTCTTTGCATCGACGTCGGTGCGAGCCGCGAGAAAGTCCACGGCAGCCATTGCGTCGGCGATCTGCCCCTGCAGCGTCGTATCGGCGTAGCTGCCCTCGCTTTCGCCGCTCCCGAAGAAGTCAATTCGCAGGCTCGCAATGCCCTTGTCGGCGAACATGCGGGCGGTGCGCCGGAAGATACCCTCGTTGTCGGCGGAAGGAATGGCGAGCTCGTCACGGCTGCCGGTAAATCCGTGCAGCAAGAGGGCCACAGGCGGCGCCTTGACGTTGTCGGGGATATTCAAGGTCCCGACGACCTTCTTGCCATCGACCTGAAGCGTAACGTTCTGCTCAGCGGCGAGCGCGCTCGGGATCGAGGCGATACAAGCCAGAGCCAGGGCGGTAAAAGTTGCAATCACGGTCTTGCGCATAAGCAGCTCCTGATAATGCCCTTGCCGGTTGGATTCACTGACTGCAACGACACGCGGCAAGAGTTTTGGAAAAGTAGAAACTCAATCAAATCAGCGTGTTGCAGCGAAGATCATTGTCATTTCCACCAAGCCTAGCTCAGACGATTTCCGTTGGCGATCCCCTTATTTCGACTAGGTTCCATGAGGGGCGGCAGCTTGGAGCCTTGTGTCCCTATATCGCCGAACGCCCCCATCCTGAGTCGCACGGCATGGGCAGGCGGCCGTGGAAGTCCGTCGGCAAGTTCGTCATGTCCTTGGTCGTTGGCAGTCTCAGAACCGATACCTCGATCAAGGGACGCATCCATCGCCTGAAGTGCTCTTCCATCTTGAGTTAATCTCAATCGTCTGTGCGCGCACGCGGCCTTTGCCGGCGCGGCATGCCCACGTATCAGACTAGGTTTGTTCCGTCGCGCCTTAAGCGTTGGGAGGGGATCGCAATCGCTAGCCAGCGCCACCGCATGCGGATCCCGGCCGCAGCCAAACCGAAGCCTGCACAGGAGACCGAAGAACATGCCCGTCATGCTCCACCAGCCTTTGAGCACGTTTTCTCTCGATAGAGCGGGAGGAGCGAACTCCACCAGCGTGATCGACACCTACCTAGGCAGAGCGACCGCGACGAAACGGACAAACATGAGCGTGGCGGTCGTCCATATGCGAGCGGACGAGGCGCTTCAGGAGCATTATCACAGGCACACCGAAGAGACCTTCCTCGTGACGGAGGGCGCCTGCTTCGCTGTCGTCGATGGCGAGGAGTACTACTTGCCGAAGGGTGCCCTTATCGTGATTCAGTCCGAAGAACGGCACTACCTCAAGACATTGCTGCAGCAGGAGGCCCAGATCGTAGCCATTTCTCTACCGGCTCATGACGATGCCGACTTCATTGCTGTCTAGGCCTTGTGCATGACTTCATTCTGGCTTTGCAGATTTAGGAACTCTCACGACCGCGTTTTCGCAGCCAGTCAATGAAAGCTGCAAGTGCCTGCTTTTTGTTGGTCGTGGCACGCCAGGCAATGTGGTAGGGAACCGCGCGCTTCATGAAGCCGTAAGGGGCAACCAGATAGCCCGCTTCAAGTTCGTCCTGAACATAGGCGGTGGGTGCGATCGCCACTCCCAATCCGGCTCGCGCAGCTTCGATTGTCATGAACATATGATCGAACTCGGCCTCCGCCCCCGGCACCTCCTCAATGCCGGCAACGCGATGCCATTCGCTCCAGATATCCGGACGGGATCGTTGTTTGAGTTTGCGGACCCTGGCAAAGTCGAGTCTGCCATCCTCGCTTGACGCACTTTGCAGAAGGTCAGGCGTCAGGACCGGTCCCGAACAGTCGTCCATGAAGCTGGTCTGAATGAGTTGGCCGTCGAGCGGCCATTCTCCCACGCCGATTGCGGCATCTATGCCAAGGTCCTGAAACTTGTGATGGGTCGAGTAGGCCGTATAGACTCGAAGATCAATTCCGGTGTGCCGGCTTTCGAAATCCTGCTGTCTGGGTAGAAGCCACCTGAGATGAAACGACGGCATGCAGGCGATGGACAATTCCGTTGAACGTGCCTGGACGGCCAGCCGCTGACTTGTGCTCTCGATCTGGTCCAGCGCCTGAGCAACAGTGAACTGATACTCCCGGCCATGGGCGGTGAGTTGCAAGCGCCCCGCTACGCGGTCGAACAGCGCAACACTTAAATAGTCTTCCAAGATTCGGATCTGGCGGCTCACCGCTCCCGGCGTCACGCCCAGCTCCCGCGACGCTGCGCTGACGGTTCCACACCGGACGACCGCGTCAAAGGCGCGGATCGCCGTCAACGGAGGCATGTGTCTTCTGTTGGGAAAGACGGCATGCGGCATGGGTGCCTCCCTTCAAGGAGAAGTAGGGGCATCCTTTGAGTTGAAGTCAACATCCTCGACGTTCTGGAAGGGTTCCGCCGCCTCGCCGCATCGCTAGATTGGCACGGCGAACAAGGAAACGTTGCCATGCGTGTTGTTGTCACAGGAGCTGCCGGCAAGGCCGGCAAGTTCGTAGTCGAAGAGTTGAAGCGAGCCGGATGGTCCGTCGTTGCCTCCGATATCGCTGTCTCCACTCTTTCGTCCGCGACAGGCGATGTCGGAGCCATAAAAGCCGATCTGACGGACCTCGGTCAAACAATAGAGCTGCTCACCGGTGCGGACGCCGTGGTGCATCTCGGCAATATCGCGTTTCCTGGCATGTATCCGCCGACGAAGACCTTCATCGACAATCTGACGATGAACTATCACGTGTTCACCGCTGCAAGGATCAACAGGCTGAAACGGGTCGTATGGCTGTCGAGCAGCAGCGTGATCGGCGACATGTACGATCCCGCGAAGACAGTGCGGGTGCCGGTGGACGAGACCGCTCCGCGCTCTCCGTCAAACACCTACTCACTCTCGAAGGCACTGACCGAGGAAATGGCCGAGTTCTTTGCCCGCGACGGCCTGTCGATTGTGGGACTGCGAGCCACGTTCGTCGAAGACCCTTCGGCCTACGCCAACTATGCCCGTTTCCAAAAAGAGCCGACTTTGCGGATGTGGCACATGTGGAGCTACATCGACACGCGCGATCTCGCCTCGGCATGCCGGCTTGCCATCGAGGCCGACCTTTCCGGTTCGCACTGCCTGTTTGTCACCGCGGCCGATACCGTCTCCAACCGCGAGACTGCGGAGCTATATCGGCTACGCTTCGGCGACGCGTATGCGGGCACTTGCCCGGCGGGACATCAGCCCTTCGTCTCCGGCCGCAAAGCGTTCGAACTGATTGGCTTCGTGCCGCAGTACTCGTGGCGGGACGGGGCTTGAGCCCACGCTATCACGGATGGTTGGTCTCGCTTCCGTCCGAGGAAAAGCAATCAAAAGTCGATTCATTGAATAAGGAAGATGTGAATGTCCTCCATCGATAACGCGTGGATTGAAGGCCTCCCGAAGATCGAGCTGCATGTTCATGTTGAAGGCGCAATTCTGCCGGAAACGCTGTTCCGGCTTGCCAAGCGCAACGGGATAGATCTTCCGGCCAGAAATCTTGAAGAACTGCGCGCCTGGTACAAGTTTACCGACTTCCCGCATTTCGCCGAGATTTATCAGACCTTCTCCAAGGCCATAACCTCGGCGGAGGATATCCACGATATGGTGTGGGACTTCGTGAAGGAGCAGGCGCGGCAGAACATCCGCCATTCCGAGGCGACATTTACCGCGCTAACCCATTATCGCAACAACGGCATTCCCTTTGAAGAGCAACTGGATGCTGTCCGGCAGGCAGCAGATAGAGGGCTGAGCGAGTTGGGTACATCGCTCGGCCTGATCATCGACATCCCGCGAGAGTTGGCAACACCAGGCGAGGCCCTGCTGATTGCAAACTGGGTTGCCGGTGCTCACGGAGACGGCCTGGTTCTGGCGCTGGGGCTGAGCGGCTATGAGCCGGGATTCCCGCCGGAGATGTTCCTTGCCCCCTTTGCGCTGGCAGCCGAGGCGAAGGTTCCGGCGGTCGTTCACGGTGGTGAGACGGGCCCGGCGGCTTATGTCAGCGGCGCCATCACGTCGCTTGGCGCAGTTCGCGTGGGACACGGAATTTCAGCGGTCGACGATTCCAACGTCCTGGCCTTGGTCAAGGAGCGCGGCGTAACGCTGGAGGTCTGCCCATCGTCGAATGTTTGCCTCAAGCTAGTCGAGACGATCGAGCGCCATCCCTTCCGACGGCTGGCGGATCAGGGCGTAGATGTCACGATCAACACGGACGACCCTCCGATGTTCGAGACTGATCTCAACAACGAGTATCGACGGCTCGCAGAGACCTTCCATTACTCCAAGGCAGATTTGAAACGGTTTGCCCTCCGAGCCGCTCGGGCCTCATTACTTGACGACAGCCGTCGAGCCACCCTTGTTGCTGAAATCGAGCGCTATTCAGAGTAGAGCCCCAGACCGGGTCGTCTTGACCGGAAGCGTTAGGTAGAGGACTCATTGATCGGAGCCAGAAGAAGATGGCCGCTGTGATACGTATGGCCGGAAAGAAGGTGTGGGCGCATCGGTCGTAGCGCGTGACGATGCGCCTCCAGTCTTTGAACTTGGCGAAAAGGTTTTCGATCTTGTGGCGTTGACGATAGAGGGTCTTGTTGTAGGCGTGGGGGCTTTCCGGCTTCTGCTGGACGGGATGGAGCTCGATGCCCTTGGCGATCAGCGCTTGGCGGCAGGACGTCGAGTACGAAGCTTGCGCCCTTGTGGTCTCTCATCTGTCCTTCCGAGAGCAGCATGACGATCGGGCGGCCCTTGTCGCCGCTGACGGTATGGTGCTTGGAGTTCAGCCCGCCTCTTGTGCGTCCGATACGACGGGGACCAGCCCCTTTTTGAGCAAGCCCCCTCCGAGATGCGAGGGAAGACATTTCCCGAGATTCGCATTCTACGTGGAAAGGCGAGATAATATGCTTGATACGATCTATATCTCCGGGATGTCATTCGAGGAGCTTCTTGCACTCTTCCTGTGCGACGTTGCGGATGATGATGATTTCTATGATGTTCTGGCCTACAACTTAGCCAAATCGCATCGTCAACAGGTCGAGGGAATGCTCCAGAGCCTGTCCAGCAAAAGGCTCCGTGCGGCGATTTGTGGACTCGGACTGGCAGCGCCGTACGATAATGGGTCCGTGGCTGTTGTGTCTCGTTACATTACCCATTCGAATGCACTTGTGGTCGCAGCCGCCATCGATGCCCTCCAACGCATTGGTTCAGTCGAGTGGGCAGAGGTGAAGCCGGCCCTTCAACATCCGTCAGCCTATGTACGAGGAGCGGCACTGAGGTTTGCTAGGTCAAAACTTGGAGCTGAATCGGTGCCAGTGCTCATTGAGGGACTGAGGGACAGCGATGCTATCGTGCGCCAGAATGCGCTGGATGAACTCGACGGAGTGGCAACTTCGCAAGAGATTCCCCACATCGCTCTCTGCCTCAATGATCCTTCTGCAGAGGTTCGGCAGGCAGCACAGACTTTGCTGGAGTCCATCGCCGACAGTGACTCGTGATCTATCTTGGTGCCCGACCTTCGGTTCCGATTCCTTCAGGGAGGGCCGTTTCAATAGTTTTGGCTATTTTCCCAATAACCCGAGCGGGATTGGTGATACTTGAAGATCGAGGTGTTCAGTTCAACTTCATGACTCGCCCGCCCCGTCTCCAGCCTCTTTTTGAGTAGCGGAAGCTGCCCGAATTTTGTCGTGGAACTCCGACAGGAGAAACGCCTCATTGTCCTTGAATGACTCGGTGTAATTGCACCGCCGCGGGTGGCGTAATGCAGGACAACGCGATCCATCCCTTGGCATGTCCATGAAGGCGGTTTCCGGAGGATCGACCTGACTGCCGACCGATGTAGCAGATGTTCGAGATGCCGGTTTCGTACTGGATGCTGAGGCTCTTCGGCGCGGCAATGACGTAAACGACGACGGTCCTCTTTTGTTCTCTTACGGATTTCCGGACACCACGAGGGTGCCCGGCTCCCATTTTCCGAGGCGCGACTGGAAGATATCGCGTCTCGGAAGTCCTTTGTTTTCCAAGCTCCGAGTGACAGCCAAAGGTTGTTTTCTCGGAACTATGAGTATCCCAAAACCAAGCGCCCTGTATCAGCTGCAACCGCTCGTCGAGCCGCAGGTGTCGCACTTCAGGCAGGTGCCGTTGCGGACCATGGTGAAGTTGCCGCACTCCGAGCAGGACTCGCCTTCGTAGCCCTTCATGCGGGCGTGGGCGACGCGGGTTGCGTAGTCGGGCTGGGCCTGCGTCGAGCCGACCGACGACGGGGCCGGGGTTTCCTCGGCATCGCGGCGGAAGGCAGTGGCGGCAGAGCCGCCGACGCCGGTCACCGCAGCGCTGGCACGGGCCGTGGCAAAGGCCGAGACGGTGGCACCGGTCGCGCCGGCACCGGCCGAACCCTTGGGTTCCGGCGTGGCGGAGACGAGCTTCAGCTGCTTGCCGCGCACGAGACCCTTGGAGACCACCGCATCGCCACCGCGACCGCTGGTGTCCCTGCCCTCGCCGCCCGACGGCTTCAGATCGTCCGGCACAACGTGCGCCAGCTCGTAGCGACCGAGATAGGACACGGCGAGCTCGCGGAACACGTAGTCGAGGATCGACGTGGCGTTCTTGATCATCTCGTTGCCCTGCACCATGCCCGCCGGTTCAAAGCGGGTGAAGGTGAAGGCGTCGACATACTCCTCGAGCGGCACGCCCCACTGCAGGCCGAGCGACACCGAGATGGCGAAGTTGTTGAGGAGTGCCCGGAGCGCCGAGCCTTCCTTGTTCATGTCGATGAAGATCTCGCCGAGGCGGCCGTCATCGTATTCGCCGGTGCGCAGGAACAGCGTGTGACCGCCGATCTTGGCCTTCTGGGTATAGCCCTTGCGGCGGGTCGGCAGCTTCTCCTGCTCGCGGTCGCGCACGTGCTTCTCGACGATACGCTCGACGATCTTCTCGGAGATCAGCGCGGCGCGCGCAGCGGCCGGCAGGGACGCCAGCATTTCAGCCGCGTCTTCGGCCTCGTCATCCTCATCGGCGAGCAGCTGCGAGTTCAGCGGCTGGCTGAGCTTGGAGCCGTCGCGATAGAGCGCGTTGGCCTTGAGCGCCAGGCGCCAGGACAGCATGTAGGCTTCCTTGCAGTCCTCGACGGTGGCGTCGTTCGGCATGTTGATGGTCTTGGAGATGGCACCCGAGATGAACGGCTGGGCTGCCGCCATCATGCGGATGTGGCTCTCGACCGACAGGAAGCGCTTGCCGATGCGGCCGCAGGGGTTGGCGCAATCGAACACCGGCAGGTGCTCGGCCTTGAGATGCGGCGCGCCTTCCAGCGTCATGGCGCCGCAGACGTGCGTGTTGGCGGCTTCGATGTCGGCCTTGGAGAAGCCCATGTGGGCGAGCAGCTCGAAGGCCGGATCGTTCATCTGGGCATCGCTGACGCCGAGCTTCTTCATCTCGTCGTCGCCGAGCGTCCAGCGGTTGAACACGAACTTGATGTCGAAGGCGCTCTTGAGGCTGCCCTTCACCTTGTCGATGGCAGCGTCCGACATGCCCTTGGCCCGAAGCGAGCCGGGGTTGACGGCCGGCGCCTGATCGATGGAGGCATGTCCGACGGCATAGGCCTCGATCTCGGCGATCTGGCTTTCCGAGTAGCCAAGCGTGCGCAGGGCTTCGGGAACGGCGCGGTTGATGATCTTGAAGTAGCCGCCACCGGCCAGCTTCTTGAACTTCACCAGCGCGAAGTCGGGCTCGATGCCGGTGGTGTCGCAGTCCATGACGAGGCCGATGGTGCCCGTCGGGGCGATCACCGAGACCTGAGCGTTGCGATAGCCGTGCTTCTCGCCGAGGGCGAGCGCGGAATCCCAGGAGGCGACCGCAGCGTCGAGCAGCAGCTTGTCCTTGATCGAACCATGGTCGAGCGGCACCGGCAGCGTGTTGAGCTTCTCGTAGCCAGTCGCCTTGCCGTGGGCGGCGAGGCGATGGTTACGGATGACGCGCAGCATGTCCTGAGCGTTCTTCTTGTAGCCCGGGAACGGACCAAGCTCCTTGGCCATCTCGGCCGAGGTGGCGTAGGCGACACCGGTCATCACGGCGCTGATGGCGCCGCAGATGGCGCGTCCCTCGGCGCTGTCGTAGGGGATGCCCGACGACATCAAGAGGCCGCCGATGTTGGCGTAGCCAAGACCGAGGGTGCGGAACTCGTAGGACAGCTGGGCAATCTGGCGCGAGGGGAACTGCGCCATGGTCACCGACGTCTCGAGGACGACCGTCCACAGGCGGCAGACGTGCTTGAAGCCCTCGACGTCGAAGCTCTTGTCGTCATTGAGGAAGGGCAACAGGTTGACGGAGGCGAGATTGCAGGCCGTGTCGTCGAGGAACATGTATTCCGAGCACGGATTGGACGCGCGGATCTCACCCGACTGCGGCGAGGTGTGCCAGTCGTTGATGGTGGTGTGATACTGGATGCCCGGATCGGCCGACGCCCAGGCAGCGTAGCCGATCTTCTCCCACAGGTCCGACGCTTCCAGCGTCTTGACGACGCGGCCGTCCTTGCGGGCGGTGAGATTCCACTTGCCGCCGGTCTCGACGGACCGCAGGAAGGCATCGGTGACGCGGACGGAATTGTTGGAGTTCTGGCCGGCAACGGTCAGATAGGCCTCGGAATCCCAGTCGGTGTCGTAGACCGGGAACTCGATCGAGGTGTAGCCCTGCTTGGCGAACTGGATGACGCGGCGGATGTAGTTCTCCGGCACCAGCGCCTTCTTGGCGGCGCGCAGCTCGCGCTTCAAGGCATGGTTCTTCAGCGGATCGAAACGATCGTCGCCGGCCGTCTCCTCGGCGTTGATCGCCGCCATGATCGCCGTCAGGTGCTTGGAGCAGATCTTGGAGCCGGTGACCAGCGCCGCGACCTTCTGCTCTTCCTTGACCTTCCAGTTGATGTACTGCTCGATATCCGGATGGTCGATGTCGACCACTACCATCTTGGCGGCGCGGCGCGTCGTGCCGCCCGACTTGATGGCGCCGGCGGCGCGGTCGCCGATCTTCAGGAAGCTCATCAGGCCGGACGACTTGCCGCCGCCGGCGAGCTTCTCGCCCTCGCCGCGCAGCTTGGAGAAGTTGGAGCCGGTGCCGGAGCCGTACTTGAAGAGACGCGCCTCACGAACCCAGAGGTCCATGATGCCGCTTTCGTTGACGAGGTCGTCCTCGACCGACTGGATGAAGCAGGCATGCGGCTGCGGATGCTCGTAGGCCGAGGCCGAGCGGACGAGCTTGCCGGTCTTGAAGTCGACGTAATAGTGGCCCTGGCTCGGGCCATCGATGCCATAGGCCCAGTGAAGACCGGTGTTGAACCACTGCGGCGAGTTCGGGGCGACGCGCTGGGTGGCGAGCATGTAGCGAAGTTCGTCGTGGAAGGCGTGCGCCGCCTCTTCCGTCGAGAAGTGGCCGGCCTTCCAGCCCCAGTAGGTCCAGGTGCCGGCCAGACGGTCGAACACCTGCCGCGCGTCGGTCTCGCCGATCATGCGCTCGCCGTCCGGCAGCTTGGCAAGGGCGTCCTCGTCGGGAACCGACCGCCACAGCCACGACGGAACAGCGTTCTCCTCGACGCGCTTCAGCACCGCCGGCACGCCGGCCTTGCGGAAATACTTCTGCGCGAGGATGTCGCTCGCGACCTGGCTCCAGGCAGCGGGAACGTGGATATCGGCGGCGCGGAAGACGACGGACCCGTCGGGATTGCGGATCTCGCTGACCGCCACGCGGAATTCGATTCCGTCATATGGCGAGTGCCCTTCCTTGGTAAAGCGCCGCTCGAACAACATTGGTTAGCCCCTTGAAATTTGCCGGAAACACACCTTCGGAGGCGCGTTCCGTTGATCTATCCGGTCCATTTTACGTCCGCGGACACCATTTGCCGAATGGCGCAGGATTCCGGTCATTCGCCGGCTCCGCACTTCATCTAGTGTCCACATCGTTCAACTGGCCCCTACATGTAGGGTTCCGCCGATTCCGTAAATTAAGTGTTAACGCGTTTTCCCCAAACTTCGGAAGCTTTCAACAGGCTTCGGCAACCAGTTCGGTTTTCACGCCTCGATGAGTGATTCCGTCTTGACGGAGCTTTGCCGGCAACCGATTCGCCGCGCTACCTGAAGCCGATTCCTCACTGCCCATCGCTCGGCGAGGACCGGCGCCGGCCGCGTTTCCAACCTCTTCCGAAGATGAGGCAGACTCACCGTGGCCATGGGGAAGATGGTAGGCCAATTGCGCCGCCATGACAACATCATGTAGCGCATGTTTGATATTAGCATACCATATATAGGAAAGTCCGGCTTTTCCCTCGGCTTCGAGGAAAAGGATTCAGACGGCCTAAACCATGTCGATTCAACGGTTCTTGAGGCTTTTGTGGTCTGCTCGGCCCATTGCCAAGAACGGCGCGTCCAGTCCGAAGAACGCGCGCCGACGCAGACGAGTTCCGGAGCCTACGCGATATGCCGCATCACGCCACCTATGCCGTTCCCAACGAGCTGCTGGATGTAGCGGTCATCGACGATTCCAAGACCATGCAAGGCATCATCCGCTCGATGCTGAATGCGATGAAGGTTCGGCGCGTCAGGCTGTTCGACAGCACGGAGGCGGCGTTGCACTCCATGCTGCACGAGCCGCCCAATCTCATCATCAGCGATTGGAAGGCCGGCCTCGTCAGCGGGCACCAGTTGCTGCGCATGGTGCGCGCCCGCTTCATGGAGCCGCTCTGCTACGTTCCGGTCATCATCCTGACCGCGACGCCGACGCGCGCCATCATCGACAAGGCGATGGGCGCGGGCGCCAACCTGATCGTCGTCAAGCCCATTTCCCCGGCGGTGATGCAGGAACGCATCGGCTGGCTGCAACGCGACCAGCGCCAACTTGTCCTCGGCCCGCGCGGCGCCTTCGAGATCGAGGGCGTGCGCGAAACCATGCTGGCCCAGAAGGAGCGCGCCGCCGCCGTGCGCAAGGCGGCGACAACCAAGCCCGCCCGCAAGCCGGATGGCGCGCCCGTACCTGTCTCTCCCCAGGCGGGCGGCAACGGAAACATGCCCGCCGACCAATGGCAGGCTTTCCTGCGCACCAAGGAACAGCTCGAACGCAAGGCCGGCCTCAAACCCGACGACGGCGCCACCGCGCAGAAGCCCGTGGTCAAGCCGGCCTGGACGGCGCTTCGCCGGGGGTGATCAAAGCCGCCGCAAAAAGCCACGCCGGCTCTGGACAAGACCCTGCCGCCTCGCCATAGTCCGCGCAACTACGTGGGTGGCGGCCCGTCGGTCGCGCCGGTGCGATGGGTTTGATGATCATGACCTTCAAGGAACTGCTGATCGAAATCTTCACCTGGTGGAACGGACAGACCCTCGGGACCCGCTTCTACACCTGGCGCAAGGGCCAGCGCGTCGGCGAGGACGAGTTCGGCAACGTCTACTACCAGACGAAGGGCGGCGAGCGCCGCTGGGTGATCTACAAGGGCGAGGCCGATGCCTCGAAGATCACGCCCGATTGGCACGGCTGGATGCATCATCGCGTCAATGTGCCGCCGACCGCCGAGACCTACCGCCGGCGCGATTGGCAGAAGCCGCACAAGCCCAACATGACCGGCACGGCCGCCGCCTATCGCCCCAAGGGATCGCTCGCCTCGGCCGAGGGACGCCCCGTGGTCACCGGCGACTACGACGCCTGGACGCCGGGCTCCTGACGCGAGCGCCTGAGGGCAGCACCAATCGACCGACGACGGGACGGATCGCTCCGTCCCGTTTTTCATTGGGCGGCGGAAAAGCCGCCGGATGGGATCGACGCCGTTGGACTCCCCAAGTCGATGCGGATAGGGTTGCGATTCAAAGAGGTTAGAACAACCGCCACGTCAGTTGGCGATGAACGGAGGAAATGTTCGGATGTCTCCACGCTCGATCATCATCGACACCGATCCCGGTCAGGACGACGCCGTCGCCTTCATGCTGGCGCTCGCCTTTCCCGAGGCGATCGACGTGCTGGGCATCACCACCGTGGCGGGCAACGTCGGCCTCGCCAAGACGTCGACCAATGCGCTGAAGCTGCTGGAACTCGTCGACCGCACCGACATTCCGGTGTTTGCCGGCGCGTCGGCGCCGTTCGCCGTGAAGCTGGAGACCGCCGAGTACGTGCATGGCGAGACCGGCCTCAACGGCTGGACCTTCCCCGATCCGGTCACGCCGCTTCGTCCGGAGTTCGCACCGGACTTCATCGTCGAGGCGGTGATGAGCCGGCCGGAGAAGTCGGTGACGCTGGTGCCGCTCGGCCCGCTCACCAATATCGCCATGGCCATCGCCCGCGAGCCGCGCATCGCTACCCGCCTCGACAAGATCGTGCTGATGGGCGGCGCCAACATCGAAGGCGGCAACTCGACGCCGGCGGCCGAGTTCAACATCTGGGTCGACCCGCATGCCGCCCAGAGGGTGTTCCGCTCGGGCGCCGAGATCGTGGTGATGTCGCTCGACGTCACCCACCAGGCGCTGATCCGCAAGTCCTGGCTCGCCGATCTCGCCGCGCTGAAGCGCAAGGCCGCCGAGGCCTTCGTCGGGCTCCTGTCGTTCTACGAGCGCTTCGACGAGCAGAAGTACGGCTCGGACGGCGGCCCGCTGCATGACCCGACCACCATCGCCTATCTTCTCAAGCCCGAGCTTTTCGAGGGCAAGTTCGTCAACGTCGAGATCGAAACGACGCCCGGCCTGTGCTTCGGCCAGACCGTGGTCGATCGCTGGTCGGTGACCGGGCGCGAGAAGAATGCCACCTGGATCACCAAAATCGACGCCGACGGCTTCTTCGAGCTGATTCTGGAAGCATTCAGGCGCCTGCCCTGATAAGGGATGCCAAGAGCTCGCCGCATTTGGCGTGTTGGGTGCCGCAAGGCCCCGCGCGACCGCGGCGAGCCCCTAGCCACGCCAGCAGACGCCCATTCATGACGATGAAGTTTCTTCTCCCGCTTGCCGCCCTTGGCCTGACCACCGCCCTCGCCGGCCCGGCCGCAGCCGAGAAGATCGCCAACAAGGTGGCCGTCTTCACCGGGCTCGACAAGATCACCGGCCGGACGATCGACTTCGATGTCTACGTCGATGAGACCGTGCGCTTCGGCACGCTGCGCGTGACGCCGAAGGTCTGCTACAGCCGCCCGACCACCGAAGCCGCCGAGACCGATGGCTTCGTCGAGGTGGAAGAGATCACCCTCGACAACGAGATCAAGCGCATCTTCAGCGGTTGGATGTTCGCGGCGAGCCCAGGCCTCAACGCCGTCGAGCACCCGGTTTACGATGTCTGGCTGATCGGCTGCCGCATGGACAGCGAGGTTCCGCCGCCGGTGGCCAACGCTGCGGACGTGCGCGTCGCGGTCTCCAACCAGGTCGGAGCCGGCGCCGGAAACGTCGACGATGGAGCGCCGGTCGTCTTGACCTTCGTCGGCGGCATTCCGCTTCCGCCGGACAAGCCCGCCATGCCCAGCATGATGATGGAAGAAACGCCGCCGCCGGAAACGGCGCCCGCCGAGAACACGGACGGCCAGATTCTCGACTGATCCAGTTTTTGAGAAGTCGCCTTTCAGCGAGTCAATACCGCTGGTTGCGTCGTTTCTTAAAAGTGTCGGTTGAGGCGGCTGCCGGCGCCTTCAGGACCCGGTTGGGTCCAGCGCCGGCATGAAGCGGAGCGCTTCCTCGCCGGAAACCTTCGGCCCCAACGCGTGGAAATCGCCGTGCGTGGCAAGAGCCGCCTGCAGGCGTTGGGCATAGATGCGCTTCGGAACTTCGATCGTGCCGAAGCGGGCGAGATGGTCGGTGACGAACTGGGTGTCGAGCAGTTTGTAGCCGCCTGCCCTCAGCCGCGCCACCAGATGCACCAGAGCCACCTTCGAGGCGTCGGTGACCGTCGAGAACATGCTCTCGCCGAAGAAGGCGCCGCCGACGGATACGCCGTAGAGCCCCCCCACCAACCGTCCGTCCTGCCAGCTTTCGACGGTATGGCAATGACCGCGCCGAAACAACTCGCCGTAGAGCTTGCGGATGGTGGCGTTGATCCAGGTTTTCTCGCGCCCCGGCGCCGGAGCGGCGCAGCCATCGACCACGCCGAAGAAATCGGTGTCGACCCTGATGTCGAAACCACCGTGCCTGACCGTGCGGGCAAGACGGCGGGGAACCCGGAAACCGTCGAGCGGAATGACGCCGCGCCACTCCGGCTCGATCCAGAACAGGTTGGGATCGTCAGCGCTCTCGGCCATCGGAAACATGCCTACGGCGTAGGCCTTGAGCAAAATATCCGCCGTGAGCGTTGGCACGCTCGATGTCCGATCCGCCATGTCCGCGCGTTCCTCCACCGTCTCAACCAATTGGGACCGTAGCGTTTATAAACCGTTTGGTCAGTTGTATAACTTAGTCTATCGCCTACTGCATCGGACAGCACAGCGGGGACGAGATGGGCGGCTTGTCGGGATACGAGATTGCAGTGCTCTCTGATAAAACTGCCATTCCCTCACTCCTCGCCACCCCCGGCCTCGAGCGCAGCTCATTCCAATCCCCCGCTTGGTTCGATGCCTGGTTCGCCACGTTCCAGCCGGCGGGCATCGAGTGCAGCGTCGCCGTCATTCGCAAGGCGGAGGGTGGCCAACCGCTGTTCCTGCTGCCGCTCGTCCGGGAGAGGTGCTACGGGCTCACCGTGCTCACCCTGCCCGACCGGGGCGTCAGCGATTATCACTCCGCGCTGGTCAGTCCGGAGTTCACGCCGGACCGTGATACGATGGGCCGCCTATGGGGCGCTCTCGTGGCAATGCTGCCCCCGGCCGATATCCTGTCGATCGAGCGGGTTCTGCCCGAGGACGCGGCGCGCATGGGCACCGCCCACCTCATGCGTCCCTCGCGCCATGCGGCCCATGCGCTGCCGATCGATGCTGATTTCGAGGCGATCCGCGAGCACCGCTTCGATCCGTCCACAAGCCGCCGGCTCGTCAAGAACCGTCGCAAGCTGGACCACAAGGGGCGGCTTGAGTTCGACTTCGTCACCGGCCCGGACGCCCTTCCCGAACTCGACCATCTGCTCGAATGGCGCCGCCAGCGCTTTCAGGACGTGAACGACGACAACGCGACGGCCGTCCAGCGCACCTTCTACCGGCAACTGGTTTCCCAAGGGAGCCTGGCGCATGTCGGCCGGCTGCGCCTCGATGACGAGTTGGTTGCCGGTTGCCTGGGGCTGATCGAGGGGAACGGCATCCACGTTCTTGTGATCGCCTATAACCCGCAATTCGCCAACTGGGCGCCCGGCCTCCTGATGGTCGAGAGCTGCATAGCCGCCGCCGAGAAGATGGGCCTGACCGTCTTCGACCTGACGATCGGCGACGAGAGCTACAAGCAGTTGTTCGGAGCCGACAGCATCGGCCTGTTCGATCTTCGCCAACCCCTATCGCTTCGTGGCCGTGTTGCGCTTGCCCTTGTCGCATTGAAACCGAAGGTCAAGCGCCTCCTTGAGAAGCTTGGTCTGTTCGAGTTCGTCCAGCGCCTGCGAGGAAGGGCGCCCGCGAAAAGCTGACAACCCCAGAGAAGTTTCGGCAATTCAACAAAGGCTTGGGTAGAACTGCGGTCCAGCCGCCCGGCATTTTGTTCTAGGCTTGACGTTGTCGGGCGGCGAGTCGCGCCCATCGGAACGCGAGCCATGATGCCGGAACGGCCCAGAATTGCCCTTTACTATGCGAGCCACGACGGGCAGACGCGCAAGATCGTGGACCGCCTTGCCGGCCACCTCGTCGCGCGTGGCGTCGATGCTCCCATCGTCGATCTTTCGGCAGGCCCGTCTCCGGCGATCGATACCGAGGCGGATCTGGTGCTGCTCGCTGCCGCCATTCGTTACGGCTTCCACCTGCCGGATGCGCGGCGGTTTCTAGAGCGGCTGCGAGGTGAGGTCCCCGACAGCCGCATCGCGGTGGTTTCCGTCAATCTCACGGCCCGCAAGCCCGGGCGGCAGACGGCGGAAGGCAACGTCTATCTGCGCAACTGGCTGAAGCGGACCGGCCTCAGGCCCGCCCTTGCGGCAGCGGTGGCCGGCAAGCTCGACTATCCTGCCTATCGCTGGTTCGACAGAACGATGATCCGGGCGATCATGAGCATTTCCGGCGGCCCCACCAACCCCTCGACCGTCGTCGAGTACACCGATTGGGCGGCCGTCGATTCGCTGTCCACGGACCTTGCCACTCTCATCAAGGCACCGTTGTAAAGACTTTCCTTACCATAACTTGCGATCCTGAGCTTGGAACGGAGCTTTTCCGCGCCTTGACGCCCTCTCACAGGAGCGATCGGTGCGGTGGAAACTCCGTCAAGGTAAGCGTTGAGTGAGTTTTGGCATGGCGACGTTGGCAGCCTATTCAAGCGGTTACGAGCCGATTTCCATCAAACTGCCGTTGCGTTTCGCCGGCCTGCCGGTCGTCGCCGGCTTTGCCGCGGTGACCGTCGCCGCGGCCGTCTGGATCGGTCTGAGCCTCACCGCCGTCGGCACCGTCAGCGAGAGCCTTTCGACGGCCAGGCAGTCGATCTACGACTCCGGCCTCTCCGTCCGTCCGTTGCCGGCAACACTGGCGCCGACAAAGAAGCCGACCAAGTTCGAGAAAATGCCCGCCATCGTCGGGCCTGCCTCCGCCGACCTCTCCTCCGACGCCATCCTGCTATCCAGGCAGAACAAGGCGACGGCCGCTGTGGCCATGCGACTCGCCGAGGCGGCAGCCGGGCTGAGGCAAAGGCAGTTCGAGGCGCGTTTCATATCCAACGCCTCTCCGGCCGTCCGCACCGAGCTGGCTGTCCGGCATGACGGCCTGGCGGCGCCCGACGCCGGCCCGCGCGTGCCGGTGGCCGTTGCCGAAGCGCCCCTGCCCGTGCCGCGCCCGGCTGCTCCGGCCAAGCCGGTCGAGGTCGCCCCGGAAGCGCCGAAGGTTGCCGCCGCCATACCGACGGTTGCCGCCCCTCAGGTCGAGCCGGAAAAGAAGGAGAAGCCGGCCGTCGCCCTCGTCGATCCGAAGCCGAGAGCCGAGGTGGCCATCGCCGCGCCGCCGATTGGCCGACCGGGTGTGGCGGTCTACGATATCACCGCCGGCATCGTCCACATGCCCAACGGCGAGAAGCTGGAGGCCCACTCCGGCCTGGGCGCCTACATGGACGACGTGCGCTACGTTCACGTCAAGATGCGCGGCCCCACGCCGCCGGGCACCTACAGGCTGACCATGCGCGAGAGCCTGTTCCATGGCGTCGAGGCGATCCGCCTCACCCCGACCGACGGCAAGAAGCCGTTCGGCCGCGACGGGTTGCTGGCCCACACCTACATGCTGCGCAAGCCGGGCGAGTCCAACGGCTGCGTGTCGTTCCGCGACTACGCGCGCTTCCTTGCCGCGTTCAAGCGGGGCGAGGTCAAGCAGATGGTTGTGGTGCCACGACTGGGCAACAAGTCGGAGCCCAAGGTCGCCTCTCTGTTTTCCTGGTTCGGCGGCTGATTAGTCCCGGCCAGGGGATATCCTAAGGCACGAAGACCCGAATGGCGCCCGGCCGCACGCGAAAGACCGCCGGCGTCTGGGTGACGATCTCGCCGTCGGCGTTGACCGGCATCGGCTCGCGAGTGCGGATCTCGAAGCCCGGCCCGCTCATCGTCCGCACATCGTCGGCGAGCCCGTGCCGGCCTTTGCGGAAGGCGAACGCCATGAAGGGCAGCTTCCAGATATCCCTGAACTCAAGGGAATAAAGGTCGAGACGACCGTCGTCGATGCGGGCCGTTTCCTCGACGATCATGCCGCCGCCATAGTGCCGACCGTTACCGACGGCGATCTGAAGCGAGCGAACGGCAACTTCATCGCCTTCGTCGGGGCGGATGACGGCGCCAAATCGGCGGGCTTCGATCAGCACCTCCGTCGCCGTCAGCGCATAGGCGAGCCGCCCCCAGCGGCGCTTGGTCTCACGCGTCAACCGATCGGCGAGGCTGGCGCTCATGCCGAGGCTCGCGACATTGAAGAACGGCTTGCCGTTGACCTCGCCGACGTCGATCGCGCGGATGCGCCCGGCGGCGATCACCTTCGCCGCCTCGACCATGTCGAGCGGCAGACCGAGGGTGCGGGCAAGATCGTTGGCGGTTCCTCCGGGCAGGATGCCCAGCGGCAAACCGCTGTCGATCAGCGCCGATGCCGCGGCGTTGAGACTGCCGTCACCACCGGCGATCACCACGAAATCGGCCCTGTCGCCGCAGCGCTCGATGGCCGCCGAAAGCGGTTCTCCCTCGCGCCAGGCCGGCCTCAAAACGTCGATGCCCGCCTTGTGCAGCTCGGCAGCGGCGGCATCGACACCGGCACCGGCCGAGCGACTGTGCGGATTGGCAAGGATAAGAGCGCGTTCCATTTGGTCTCAGGTAAAAAAGCTGCCGAGGTAGGCCAGGATATGGGCGCCGGCAACGATCAGAACGCCCGTCCAGATAAAGGTCGCCAACGCCAGAACAAGCCCGACCATGAGAGCCAGACCGTCACGGGACACCAGCGACAGGCCGATCACCAGAAGGCTGACAACCGGGCCGACATTGCCGAAGGGAATGGGCAATGCCAGAACCACGGCGAGGAGCAACACGGGAATGCCGACCAGCACGTGGCTCGACCTGCCGGTTAGAGAGCGCCATCGCCCCTGCCTCACCACGGCCTCGAACCGCTTCACCCATGGCAAAGCCCGCAAGATGACCGCCCTCACACCATCGGTGGCGAGGTGTCGCTCGGCCAGAAAGCGAGGCAGGGCAAGCCGTTGCCAGCCGAGCAGCATCTGAAAGGCGATCAGCACCAGGCAACTGCCGGTGGCCATGCCGAACGGTCCGGGAATGGGGATCATGGCCGGAAGAGCCAGCGCGATCAGGGCGAGGCCAAACCCGCTCTGTCCCAGATGATGCAACAGCTCGCCGAACGACACCCGGTCGCGGTGGGAGATATCGGCCGCAATGCGATGAAGCACCGACGAGGCGTAACCGCGGGCTTCGCTGCCAGCCATCATTTGGTCGGATCTCCTTCCGCGAGCATCTCGGCTCCAGGCCAGCTGGGCGCCGCTCATGCCATATTGGGATGCCGATAGGTATATTCAATTACAGCGACGCTGCGACGACGGCTCGCCCGCTCGGACCGGGGCGATGCGCCAACGCCCATGTCGAACGTTGGGAAAGCCAACGGGTTCCAAATGAGACTTTCGGAGGGCTCTTCGAGAAATCTTGCGAAATCGGCGGGGCCAAAATGCTTCTAGTTATTTCCCCGCTCTTTCTTGACCGTCCGGTAAAGATAATAGCGATGGCTCCTGGGCTCAGACCCACTTTCCGCGGCATCAGGCCGGCGGACAAGCAAGAACCAAATATCTGGGGGCTGGATTGAACCTCTCTCGAAAGAAAAGCATCACAGATCTGATGGCGCAGGTGGGCGGCAAGGCCCTGCCGCGCACGCTTGGCGCCTTCGATCTGTTCTTGATGGGCATCGGTGTCATCATCGGCACCGGCATCTTCGTGATGACCGGCGTCGCCGCCGCGACCTACGCGGGGCCGGGCATCATTCTGTCCTTCGCCTTTTCGGCGGTGGCCTGCGCCTTCATCTGCCTGGCCTACTCGGAACTTGCCGCCGCGCTTCCCGCCGCCGGCAGCTCCTATGCCTACAGCTATGCCGCTGCCGGCGAGTTCGTGGCCTGGCTGGTCGGCTGGAACCTGATCCTCGAATATACGGTGGGTGCCTCAGCGGTGGCCGCCGGCTGGTCGGCTTACTTCGTGGGCATCCTGAAGTCGGGCGGCATCGAACTGCCGCACGCGCTGACCGCCGTGCCGCACGATGGCGGCATCGTCAATCTGCCGGCCGTGCTGATCATCGCCTTCCTGACGTTCCTGCTGGTGCTTGGCGTCAGGGAAAGCATGCGCCTGTCGCGCATTCTGGTGTTCATCAAGCTCGGCGCCATCTTCCTGTTCCTGCTGCTGGCCACGCCGCACGTCACACCGCAGAACTGGGTGCCGTTCCTGCCCTTCGGCATGCAGGGCATCACCGCTGGCGCGGCGATCATCTTCCTCGCCTACATCGGCTTCGACTCGCTGGCGACGGCGGCCGAGGAGACGAGAAATCCGCAGCGCAACATGCCGATCGGCATCATCGGCTCGCTGGTCGCCTGCACCGTGCTCTACATGGCGGTGTCGGCCGTGCTGACCGGCGTTGCGCCCTACACCGAGCTCAACAATGCCGAGCCGGTGACCTATGCGCTGCGCAAGATCGGCTACAACTTCGGTTCGGCCGTCGTCGGCGTCGGCGCCATTGCCGGCCTGACCACGGTCTGCCTGGTGCTGATCTACGCCCAGACGCGCGCCTTCTTCGCCATGGCCCGCGACGGACTTATTCCCGAGGGCATCTGCAAGGTACATAGCAAGTTCGGCACCCCGCACATCGCGACGATCTTCGTCGGAACGATGATCGCGCTGATCTCGGGCTTCACGCCGATCGGCATCGTCGCCGAAATGTGCAATATCGGCACGTTGTTCGCCTTCATCGTCACGTCGGCCTGCGTGCTGATCCTGCGCAAGACCCATCCCGACCTGAAGCGGCCGTTCCGCTGCCCGGCGGCTTGGGTGATCGCGCCGCTGGCCATCATCTGCAGCCTGATCATCATGTCCGGTCTGCCGTTCGATACCTGGGTGCGCTTCGTCGTGTGGAGCCTCATCGGCAGCGTGATCTATCTCCTCTACGGGGCTCGTCACAGCAAGCTGTCGGACAACACGGCCGTCGCTCCGGCCGAATAAGGGTCGCCGGCATTATCGCCGATGACCGCTCTCGCGATTGTCATCGGCGGTGATGCCGCTTTCCCTTGATGCGAATGAGAGGCGGCGGCACATAGGAGGATCACCGCACGGAGACCTCCATGCCGCCGCTTTCGATTCTCGAACTCGCCCGCGTCACCGAAGATACCGATGCGAAGGGCGCACTCGACAATGCCCGCGACCTCGCCCGCCACGCCGAAGGCCTCGGCTACCGGCGCATCTGGGTCGCAGAACATCACAACATGCGCGGCATCGCCAGCGCCGCCACGTCGATCGTGATCGCCCACATCGCGGCGGGCACGTCGACCATCCGCGTCGGCGCAGGCGGTATCATGCTGCCCAACCACGCCCCTTACATCATCGCCGAGCAGTTCGGCACGCTGGCCCGCCTCTATGGCGACCGCATCGACCTCGGGCTCGGGCGAGCGCCCGGCACCGACCAGATGACGCTTCGTGCCATCCGCCGCCCGCCCGAAGCGGCAGAGAACTTCCCCGAGGACGTCATCGAGCTTCAGGCCTATTTCGAGCCGGCCACCGAGGGACAGCGGCTCGAGGCGGTACCCGCCGCCGGAACGCGCGTGCCGCTCTGGATCCTGGGATCGAGCCATTTCGGGGCCATGCTGGCGGCGGAACTCGGCCTGCCCTATGCCTTCGCCTCGCATTTCGCGCCCGACCTGCTGCTGCCGGCGCTCGACATCTACCGCAGCCGCTTCAAGCCGTCGGCAACGCTCGAACGTCCCTATGCCATGGTCGGCGTCAACATCATCGCCGCCGACAGCGACGAGGAAGCAAGGCGCCTGTTCACCACGCAGCAAATGTCGTTCGCCGGCATCCGGCGCGGCGCGCGCACCCTGGCGAAGCCGCCGATCGACGATATCGACAGCTTCTGGACACCCGACGAAAAAGCCGTCGTCGACCGCATGCTGGCCCGTTCGATCGTCGGGTCGCCGCAAACCGTGCGACGCGGTCTCGACGATCTCGTCGGCGAGACCGGGGCCGACGAGATCATGCTGGTATCCGATGTCTACAATCACGCCAAGCGGCTGAAGTCCATCGCGCTGATCGCCGAGGCGGCCGGTCTGACGGTCGACGCCACGGCAGCGGTTCTCTGACGTTCGGCCTCAGTTGAACCCCGCCACGGCGTGCGGCACGTAAGGACCTTCGAGGGCGGCGATCTCGTCGACCGTCAGGCGAACGTCGAGCGCCGCCACGGCATCGTCGATCTGCCCAGGCTTCGACGCACCGACAATGGGGGCCGAGACTTCGGCCTTCTGAAGCACCCAGGCGAGCGCCACCTGGGCGCGCGGCAGGCCACGAGCCTTGGCAATGGCCGCCACCGCTTCGACGATCTGGCGGTCGGAGTCTTCGGTGCCGTGGTAGAGCGTCTTGCCGAAGGCATCGAGTTCCTGGCGGCGGGAGACGCTGTCCCAGTCGCGCGTCAGGCGGCCGCGCGCCAACGGGCTCCAGGGAATGACGCCGATGCCCTCGTCGCGGCAAAGCGGCAGCATCTCGCGCTCTTCTTCGCGATAGAGCAGGTTCAGATGGTCCTGCATGGTGACGAAGCGCGTCCAGCCGTTTCGCTCGGCGACATGCAGCGCCTTGGCGAACTGCCAGGCGAACATCGACGACGCGCCGATGTAGCGGGCCTTGCCGGCCTTCACCACGTCGTGCAGCGCTTCCATGGTCTCCTCGATCGGCGTGCCGTAGTCCCAGCGATGGATCTGGTAGAGGTCCACGTATTCGGTGCCGAGCCGCTTGAGGCTGGCATCAATGCCGGCGAAGATCGCCTTGCGCGACAGACCCGAGGCGTTCGGCACCTTGCGCGCTTCGTTGAAGGCCAGCGGGAAGTAGATCTTGGTCGCCAGCACGATCTCGTCGCGGCGGGCGAAATCCTTGAGCGCCCGGCCGACAATCTCCTCGGACGTGCCGTCGGAGTAGCTGTTGGCTGTGTCGAAGAAGTTGATGCCGGCCTCGATGGCCCGCTTGATCAGCGGCCGGCTTTGGTCTTCCGGCAAGGTCCAGGGATGGGCGCCACGCTCGGGCACGCCATAGGTCATGCAGCCGAGGCAGATGCGCGAGATATCGAGACCGGTACGGCCGAGCTTAGTGTAGTCCATTGCAATCCCCTCGATCCATGCGATTTTGCGGCAAGCCTAGCAGGTTCGGCCCCGATGGAAAAAGTGCTTGCCGGCAGGCCAGCCGTGCGCCGGAAGCTCATCGGCGGCATAGACCGAAATCATCGGCAATGGCGATTTGTCGGCCGGGTCGCGTCGCGATAAAACCGGCGTCTCAGATCGTTCGAGGGCGCCATGCAGAGCTTCACCTACTGGAACACCACCCGCATCCATTTCGGCAAGGGGCAGATCGCCCGCATCTCAGAGGAGGTGCCGGCCGATGCCCGCGTGCTCGTCACCTACGGTGGCGGTTCGGTGCTGAAGAACGGCGTGATGGATCAGGTGCGGGCGGCACTGACCGGCCGAACGGTGTTCGAGTTCGGCGGCATCGAAGCCAATCCGCATTTCGAGACGCTGGTGAAGGTGGCGGACCTCGCCCGCGCCGAGAAGATCGACTTCCTCTTAGCGGTCGGCGGCGGATCGGTGGCCGATGGCACCAAGTTCGTGGCCGCCGCTGCCCTGTTCGAGGGCGATCCTTGGGACATTCTGGTGGAGCGGGGCACCAACGTCAGGGCCGCGCTGCCGGTCGGTTGCGTCATGACGCTGCCGGCCACCGGCTCGGAAATGAACCGCAACGCCGTCATCACCCGCGCCAGCACGCAGGACAAGCTGCCGATGAACTCGGTGCATGTGATGCCGCGCTTCTCGGTGCTCGATCCGGAGACCACCTTCTCGCTGCCGCCGCGCCAGACTGCCAACGGCGTCGTCGACAGCTACATGCATGTGCTGGAGCAGTATCTCACCTATCCGGTCGGCGCCAAGGTGCAGGACCGCTTTGCCGAGGGACTGCTGCTGACCATCATGGAAGACGGCCCGGTGGCGCTCAACGAGCCGACCAACTACGCCGTTCGCGCCAACCTGATGTGGGCGTCGACTATGGCGCTCAACGATCTGCTGTCGCGTGGCGTGCCCGGCGATTGGGCGACGCACCGCATCGGCCACGAGCTGACCGGCCTCTATGGGCTCGACCATGCCGCGACGCTGGCGGTGGTTCTGCCGTCGCTGCTCAAGGTGAAGCGGGCGCAAAAGCGGGAGAAGCTGCTGCAATATGCCGAGCGGGTGTTCGGCATCACGAGCGGCAGCGAGGACGAGCGCATCGACGCCGCCATCGAGCGGACGCGGGACTTCTTCGAGGCGATGGGCGTCAGGACCCGCCTCGCCGACTACGGGCTCGACGCCCGCGTCATTCCGGAGGTGGCGGACAAGCTGCGCCAGCACTGGCAGGTGCCGCTTGGCGAGCACCGCGACGTCACGCCCGAGGTTGCCTCGAAAATCCTGGAACTGGCACTTTAGGACGCCAATTATTTCCAAGCTGAATCAATAGGCTGGCCGAGATCCTTCACAAAACGATGGATCTCGACCCCGTTGGGAAAAGGGCGGCTGAGACCGCCCTTTTTTGATCACTGCAGCGGACCGATCACTTCCACATGGCCGGCATCGGTGCGGGCCTGCCGTTCCGGCCGATACATGTCCTCGAGCGTCGCGGCCGGCAGGTTGAAGCTGCCGGGCGCGATGGCGCGGGCCATGTAGGCGAACTGGAACTCCGTGGTGTCCTTCAGGTCGAAGGCCACGGTGAAGCGGTCGGTCTGGTATTCGGTGTGGGCGGCGTTGTCGAGCGGGGCCAGCCAGTCGAGCGCTGCCACGTCGCCGGCGCGCACCAGCGACGGGTTGTCGATGGCAAAGCCGGCCGGCAGCGGGTCGTTCAGCACGAGACGAGCCCAGCCGGACTGCGACGTGGTGACGGAGAGCACCACCACCATGCGGTCGCCCAGCTTGACCGCCGACGGATCGATCTCGTTGCCGTCGAGGTCGTAGTAGGCGCGGGTCAGCTCATAGCCGTTGCCGCCCGCAGGCTCCGGCGTCTCGGGAACGCCGGTGACCGTCACCCTGGCGTCAACGACCGACTTGCCGACGTTCTTCACCGTCAGTCCCTTTGCGATGTCGCCGGCCTCGTATTTCGCCGTGAAGACGCCGTCATGCTGGCTGCCCCCGACGTCGAGTTCGGGCTTCAAACCGTCCTTCAGCATGGCGTGGGCGGCCAGAAGCATCCATGCCTTCTCCTGCGTTGAGGTATAGGCGCTGGCCTTGTAAAGCTTGCCCACCTCGCGGCTGAGGCCCTGATAGTCGAAGCTGGACAGCTTCGATTCCGAAGCCAGCGCCAGAACGGCGGCGCCATCGCGGAGGTCGGAGCCATAGTCGGCGCGCCAGACGCGCGCATTGTCCCGGCCTTCGTCGAGCAGGTCGAGGGACGAGCGGAACGCACCCGAGGCCTTCTGACTGTCGCCGTAAAGGGCGAGCGCCGCACCGAGCTGAGCCCGGGCGAGCGGCGTCCCGAAGGAGTCCAGCTTGGTCTCGGCGTAGAAGCGCAGGTCGCCGATCGACGCCCGTCCGTTGCGCGCCAGCACATAGAGGGCGTAGGCGACATCCTCACCACCATCGGTGAAATCGGACGCGTAGGCGATACGGTTCTTGAGGTTGGTCACCGCCATGTCGTAGGCGACCGGCGGCACCGTGTAGCCCTTCTCCTTGGCGCGGGTCAGGAAGTCGGTGACATAGGCGTTGAGCCACAGGTCTTCCGAGCCGGGGCCCCAAAGGCCGAAGGAGCCGTCCGAGCCCTGGTTGACCAGGAGTGCGTCGATGGCCTTCTGAACGCGCTCGCGCACCGGCGCCTCGCCGGCAAGACCGGCCGCCAGGATGACGTCGTCGAGATAGACCAGCGGCAGTGCGCGGCTGGTGATCTGCTCGGAGCAGCCATAGGGATACTTGTCGAGCGCGTGGACGAGGCCCGGCAGGTCGATGCCGGCCACCGTACCGACCGTCAGCGTCGCAACGCCGGTCGCAGGCTTGAGACCCGCGAACATGTCGGACGTGAGCTTCAGCTCGCCGCTTCCCGGCTTCAGCGACATGTCGCTGACCCTGGTGACGGCGGGCTCATTGTCGCGCACGCCGAGCGTCAGTGTCTTGGTGAACACCGTGCCGTCGGGCGCCGTCAACGCGGCGGTGATGGTTTCATCGCCGACAGCCTTGCCGGTGATCGGAATCAGCACGCGGGCCTTGCCCTTCTCGGCCAGGGACACCTTGGCCTTGCCGAGCTTCTCGTCGACACCGACGAGATCGCCGGCCGCCGTCACGTCGAGCGAGAAGTCGCCCGTCGGCCCTTCGACATGGGTGAAGTCGAGCGCCAGTCGCGAGCGATCGCCCGGTGCGAGGAAGTTCGGCAGGGAGGCCTGGATCACCACCGGGTCGCGCACCAGCACGTCGCGCGAGGCATGACCGACGCCGGTCTTCGACCAAGCGACCGCCATCACCTTCACCGTGCCGTTGAAGTCCGGCATCTTGAAGGAAGCATGAGCAAGCCCATCGGCGCCGACCTTGGTGACACCCTGGAAGAAGGCGACCAGCCGCTCGGTGGGGGGCGGCCCCATCAGCTTGGAAATGCCGCCGCCATCGCCGCCGGTACGGACCTCGCCCAGCGCGCCGAGCGTGGTGTCGATCAACTGGCCATAGAGGTCGCGGAACTCGATGCCGAGCCGGCGCTGGGCAAAGTACCAGTCCTCCGGCGCCGGCGCCTTGAACTCCGTGAGGTTCAGGATGCCGACATCGACGGCCGCGATGGTGACGTAGGCGTCCTCACCGGCCTTCGCACCGTCGACCTTGACGGCGACATTGAGGTCGGTCTGCGGCCGCATGTCCATGGGCGCGTCGATGGCGACGCCCAGCAGGCGCGCGCCGGGATCGACGCCGGCCCAGGCAAGACCGAGTGCCCGCGACGGCATCCGCTTTTCAGCGATGTCCAGCGGGCGGAGCAGCGACGCCGTCACGTAGGCGCCCGGCCCCCAGTCGGCCGTGACCGGCAGTTCGATGGTCGAGCCGCCGGCCGGCACCTCAACCGTCTTCATGGCGATCAGCCGATCGTCGACCACCGACACCACGGCCACACCGGCAAAACGCGGCTCGATATGCGCCTTCAGCGTGTCGCCGATGGCGTAGCGCGGCTTGTCGAGGGTAATCTTCAGGAGATCGGGCGTTTCCTCCGAGGTCGTCGGCACATACCAGCCGGCCTCGAAGCCGGTCGACACCGGAATGAGCGCGCCGTCGGCGCTGGAGACCGTGAGCTGGTACTCGCCCCACTCGACGCGCGCCTCTATGCGGGCAGGCTGGTCGGGCTCGACATCGAGCTTGCCGTCGGCGACGCGGGTCGAGGTCTTGATGGCGTGGTAGTCCCAGGAACCGTCGCTCTGGTACCACTGATAGTTCGTCTGCACGCGGGACAGCGTCCAGTGGAGGTCCTTGGCGCCGATCTTGGCATAGTCGGCGTCAAGCACCGCGACGTCGAAGGCGGCGTTGCCGCCCTCCTCCACCGAGCCGTCGAACAGCGGCTTCACGCCGATCCGCTCATGTCCGGTGGAGACCGGCAGCGTCATGCGACGCTCGACCGGCCGGCCGTTGGTGTCGAGCACGCGAACGTGGACGGCGGCCTGCAACGGACGGGTGGTGTCGGAGACTTCGGGCGTCACCAGCGTGACGGCGGCATCGCCATTCTCGTCGGTGCCGTCCGACTGGACGTCCTGAACGGCCGAGGTGAAATCGTCGTCGGTAAGGCCAAAGCGATAGCCCGGTGCCGAGGGGATGTCGGCCGCCGGCGTCACGTAGACCTCGCCCTCGATGGCCAAGCCGGCCGCCGGAGCGCCGTAGAGCCAATCGGCGTGCAAGGTGGCATCCACGCTTTCGCCGACGTGCAGCAGGGTTGCATCGGTCTTCAGCGCGAAGTCGATGCGCTCGGGCTGGAAGTCCTCGACCTTGAAGGTCACCTCCTGCAACGCCTCCGCCTTCGGATCCGTGTAGGCGGCGGCGCGCCAGGTGCCGCGCTGCGCGCCACCGGGCAGGTCGAAGGTGAGATCGCGGCCACCGGCGCCCTCGTCGGCGGCAAGGCGGCGAATGAACTCGTTGCCGTCGGGGCGGCGCACCACCAGCGTCAGCGGCACGTCGGACAGCGCCGCGGCGGCCGGGTCGCGGGCGAGCACGGTGAGGTTCACCGCCTCGCCGGGCCGATAGACGCCCCGCTCCGTCGTCATGAAGACGTCGACCGGCTTCGGCGGATCGCGCCCCTCGACGCCGCGATCGGTCAGATCGAAGGCGGCCTTCTGCAAGTTGAGGAAGGCAAAATCGCCGTCCTTCGTTGCCAGCAGGAGCTGCGGCGCCGCGCCGCCGGTGCCCTTGACGAGCCCGGCATCGAAGCGCGCGTAGCCCTGGTCGTCGGTGGTCGCCGATCCCAGCACGTCGTTGTCGTTGGCAATCAGCTTCAGCTCGACGCCGGCAATGGCCTTGGCGTCGCCAAGTCCCCTGATCACAACATGCAGGCCGTCGTTGCCGGTCATGGTGGCGAGGCCGAGATTGGAAACCACGAACCACTGCGTGGCGTCGGCCGACCACTCTTCCTTCTTGTTGATGTCGCGGACCACCAGCGCATAGACGCCGGGCTCCAGCGTCTTGACCAGTTCGCTCACGGGAACGGCCGTGGTCACCTCACGGTTGGTGTCGCGCTTGACGGCGATCTGGCCGGACCATATCTCGCGCCCCTCGCGGTCGGCGACGGCGTCGACACTCCACTTGTCGAGCTGGCTCAGGAAGCGGTCCTGGCCGACGGCGTTGACAAGGTTGCGATCGCCGATCTTCAGAACGCGGGCGTCGAGCGTGTCGACGTTGACCGACACCACGGGAATGGTGGCGTTCGGCGTCTTGGGCAGAACGTAGGCCTTGCCGACGAAACGCACTGACGGATCGCGGTCGCGCACATAGATGTCGAGATCGACGGTCTTGTTCAGCGTCTCCTCGCCGTCCTTGGCGGGCAGACCCTTGCGGACGGTGACGTGATAGCGGTTGCCATACTCGACGCCGGCAGCGCAGATCTGGTTGTCCTCGGCCTCGATCTCAAGTCGCTCACCGCCCTCCACGGCGAAGTAACCGGTAACCGACGGGTCGTTGCGGGCGATGGGATCGGAGAAGGTCACGCAGATGCGCGGCGTCGACGACTGAGTGTCAACCGAGTTGTCGGCGACGCGGAAGCCATGCTGGGCAATCCAGTCGTCGTAGGCCGAGCGCCAGTCGGGATCGTCCTGCAGTGCCAGGCGGCGGCGCAGCGTCTTGATGCCGAGGTCCCAGTTCTCGCGCGTCACGAACGAATTGGCGAGCGAGTTGAGAGCGGCGACCTGCTCGTCGACATCCGCCGCGCGCAAATAGGCGTTGATGGCGGCAGCCGTCGATTCCTGGACGAAGGTGTCGTGCCGCTCGTTGTCCTGCGGCACCAGGATCGCCTGGTCGGAATAACGCCACCAGAGGTCGTTGCGGTCGGGATCGAGGCGGATGGCCTTGCGCAGGCTATCGGCCGCCTTGAGATTGTCGCCGGCGTCGCTCGCCTTGTCGGCGGCGGCGAGCAGCTTGTCGAGCTTGCCTTCCGCCGGCTCGTCGGCGATGGCGCCCTCCAGCTTGCGGGCCTCGTCGATGTAGCTCTGGCCGATGAAGCCGAGCTCGTCCCGGCGGGTGTCGGCAAGAGCGGGATCGGTCGCCTCGGAGGTTACGATTCGCCCGGCCACCGCTCCGGCGAACGTGCGGAGGTCGCCCATGGTCCCCTTCTTGAAGCACCACTGGGCCTTGGTGTTGTAGGTAAAGGCAACGCAGCGGTCGTCATCGACGCAGGCGGCCTCGCAATCGCCGAGTTCGACGCCCTTCAGCGTTTCGATGTCCTCGCCGAAATAATCGGCTCCCTCGGTGATGATCGCCCGTCGTTCGGCCGCCTCGCCCGGCGTGGCGAGAGCGAGCCCCGCCGAGGAAAGACACACGAGCGCGAAAAGCCGCGCCAAACGCCGAACGGACACCATGGATATCCCCCTCGGAAACCGGCACTCGGCCGGATAATGCCATCAATAAAAGGCAACTGAATGAAAACACCTACTCCAGCAATAGCGGCAGGAGAGGCCGTCGGCAACTCGGCCAAAGGCGAAGTTCACGGTGTGCAAGACGATCAGGGACGCGCCTTGGCGGGATCGGCGGCATCGACCACGCGGATGTTGACGCGCGGCGCGCCCTGCCACCAGTCGAGATCGACATGGCCGGCGATATGCACCGAACCACCCCGGTTGGCGGCGAGGAAATCGCCGAGCGGCTGGCCGACGGCGCGGAAGGCCATGGCCTTGACGCGGGTACCGGCCGAGGAAGCCAGCGTCAAGCGAAGGTGATTGCGGCCGGCGGTATCGAGATAGAGCAACCGGTGAGAGGGAAAGACGAACATCGGCTCCGGCTGGGCCGAGCCGAACGGGCCCACCCGCCCGATCGCCTCGATGAGCTCGGGCGTCGCGCCGTCGGCGGTAAGAGCCGCGTCGACCTCCAGCGCCTCGGCGGCGCGCGCCATCGCCACCCCGTCGGCAACGGCGGCCGACACGAAGGCGCGGAATGCGTCCACCCCGTCCGCCGCCATCGAAATGCCGGCAGCCATGGCATGTCCGCCGCCCTTGGCGATCAGGCCGCGCTCCAGTGCGAGCCGCACCACGGCGCCGAGATCGATGCCGGGGATGGAGCGGCCCGAGCCGACCGCCCCGCCCTGCCCGTCAAGCGCAATGGCAAAGGTCGGACAGCGGTAGCGTTCCTTGAGACGTGCGGCGACGAGGCCAACGATGCCGGGATGCCAATCGGCCGAGGCCTCGACGATCACCGGCGGCGCCGTTCCGCCGAGCCGCGCGACGACCATCAGTTCGGCGGCGTCCAGGGCCTCCGCCTCGAGCGCCTGCCGTTCGCGATTGAGCCGGTCGAGCTCGACGGCGATGCGGCCGGCCGCCACATGATCGTCCGATATCAGCAGGCGCGCGCCGAGACCGCTGTCGCCGATGCGGCCGCCGGCATTGATGCGTGGCCCCAGCATGAAGGCAAGATTGTAGGGCGTCGGCGGTCCGTTGAGCTTGACCACGTCGGCGAGCGCGGCGAGGCCGCGGTTGCCACGGGCTCTCAACACGGACAATCCCTTGACGACGAAAGCCCTGTTGAGACCGACGAGCGGCACCACGTCGCAGATGGTGCCGAGCGCAACGAGATCGAGCAGCGCCAGGAGATCGGGGGGCGTCGTGCCCTGCCGCTCGAACCAGCCGCGCCGCCGAAGCTCGCGGTTGACGGCAACCAGCGTCACGAAGGTGACGCCGACGGCGGCGAGATGCCCATGCCCCGAGAGATCGTCCTGCCGGTTGGGATTGACCAGCGCCAGCGTCGGCGGCAGCTCGACGCCAGCCTGATGGTGATCGAGGGCGACCACATCGAGGCCGCGCCGTCGCGCCTCCTCGAAGGCCTCGAAGCTCGACGTGCCACAGTCGAGCGTCACCAGCAGCGTGGCGCCACCGGCCGCCAGTTCGCCGACGGCGCGCGGATTGGGACCATAGCCGTCGACGAGGCGATCGGGAATGTAGATGGCAGGGTCGAGCCCCTGGCTGCGCAGATAACGGACGAAGACCGCCACCGAGGTGGCGCCGTCAACGTCGTAGTCGCCGAAGACGGCCACCTTCTCGCCCCGCTCGACGGCGTCGGCGATGCGGCCGGCGGCCGCCTCCATGTCGGTGAACAGCGAGGGATCGGGCAGCAGCGTGCGAAGCTGCGGGTTGAGGTAGGCCTCGGCATTCTCGGCCGCCACGTCGCGGGCGGCAAGCAGCCGGGACACCACATCCGGCAGCCCGACCTCCTGGGCGATCTGGCGGGCGAGCGCGCCACCGCGCGTATCGAGCCGATCGCGCCAGGGGCGGTCGGTCGCGGACCGGGTCACGCCGAGAACGGCGCGACGTCCGGCCGGCAGGGTCGGCGGAACGGATTCGGCTGGAACGGTCATCGCTTCTCAATAGAGCAAGCGAGACAGCCGCGAAAGCCAAACGGCCCGCGTAACGGACAGACCTGTTACGCGGCGCGGTGTTCGGCCGAAATCATCGCCGAGAGTTGGCCGATCATCGGATGATCGGGCCAGATCAGCCCGATCAGACCGGTGGCGAAGCTCGCCGGTGCCGAGCCCGGCGCGGTCACCAGCCCGCCGTCGATCACGGCGCGCGGTGTATCCACGTAAAGCGTCCCGTCGTAGTCCGGCACGTGGTCCCGCACATAATCGGCGGCGTTGCTGGTGTGGCGGCGCCGCTCAAAGGCACCCGCCCGTGCGGCAGCCAGGGTGCCGCCGCAGATTGCGCCAACCGGACGCCCAGCCGCCAGCGCGGCCCGGATCACGGGGCCGACATCCGGCGCCGCCTCGGTTTCCCACACCGACGAGCCGATCACGGCCAAAGCATCGAAGTCGTCAACGGCGAGGGACTCCAGCGCCGCTTCGGGAGTGACGCTGAGGCCGCCCATCGACCGCACGACACGTCCGCCGGGCGTATAGTGATCGACACGAGCTCCGAGCCAGGCCCGCACGGCGGCGGCAAACAGACCGAGTTCCCAATCAGCGAACTCGTCGACGAGCACGATGGCGATGCGCTTGGTGGTCATGGTCCGTCCTTTCTTGGAGGTGCTGAAGGGAGTATCGCGCGTTTCAGTGTCGCTTTGCGGCAGCAGCGAGCACTCTCGGCGCCCCGGCGTCCATTTTCCCGGCGGCAGGCAATATCTATCGCATAAGGAACTAGGCAAATCTAACAGTATTATTCAACATTCCGCAATCAACATGGCAACTCTAAAACAATAAAAACAACGGCAAGATCCCCGTCATCAATATTTAACGCCTCAACTCAACATAGTGTCGTACTTGCCGAATGGGACGCACCATGAGCAGAACGACCGTTACTGGCTATGCGCTGATTTTGATTAGCGGCCTTGCTTTGTTGGTTTTCCTCATGGGGAGAGAACGGAGCGATCTGGCCGACGCGAAGGTGACCTATCGAGCGGCCGTGAAGGCCGATGCCGAGCCGATCCAGGAGCGCATTGGCGAGCATATCGGCGAGATCTACCGCAACATCCGGACCATCAGCTTTCTGCCCAGCGTTCGCCGGATGACGCCGAACGGCACGGCGATCAGCGACGATGCCCGGGCATCGATCCAGCAGATCTACAACAACCTCGCCAGCAGCGTTGCCGTTTCCGAGGTCTATCTGATCCCAGGGCCGTTCGATCCGAGCCGCGTCGACCCCGCCACCGGGAAGACCCAGGTTCCGGCCCTGATGCTCGACGAGTTGATCACCGACACCGGCAAGCAGGCGGCCAGCGAGACCACGGCGGCCAGCAGCATTGCCGGCGTGCCCGAGGAGGAAGATCAGGAGTACGCGCTGATTGCCAAGCAGATAGAGGCTTTCAAAACGCAGCACTCCGATCTGGCGAGCATTTCCGATCTGGCGATCCCCCTGCTTTCCGGCCCCGAGGTCATCACCTGCGACAACTCGCAGATGACATCGGCAGGCGACGACAAGGGGCGGTCGGGGCTGGTCTTCTCCGTGCCTATCTATGGCGTCGACATGAAGGCCAGCGGAGCCGTATCGACGGTGATCCTGTCCAACGTCATTGGAGAGATGCTGCCGAGTCCCCATTTTGCGCTGGTCAATCCCGGCTACGGTTACGTCGCGCTTCCAAAGGAAGCAGGCCAGGCCAACGCGTCTCTGGAGTTTGTCAAACAGGGCATTCCCGACCCGGCGCTCATTGCCTCCTTCGTCGTTCCGGTGACCACTGCCGACAGCGAACACCCCTGGCTGCTGTGGGTCGGCCTGCCCAATGCCGAGTTCGACGCCAGCTCCGAAGTTCGAAACATACGCAACCAGTTCTGGGGCGGCCTTGCCGCGGACATTGCCGGAATGTTGGTGGCAGCGATCATCTGGTGGCTGATCCGCCGCAACCGGGCGCGCGCGGAGGCAAGCAAGTCCAACCTTCAGCGCAAGCTGGAGGAGCAGGCCCAGGAGCTTTCCGAAGCCGAACGCCTCCGCAACGAGGAACGGCTCGGCGAAGCGACGCAGAAGCGCGAGATCCTCCGGAAAATGGCCAAGGAGGTGGAGATGTCGACCGGCTCGGGCCTCGACCGCATCATCGAGGGTGCGGAATCCCTCGAGACCCGGACAGCCGGCATGACGACCGTCATCGGCGATGTCCGGATCGCCTCCCAGCAGATCGCCGAGGCCGCGGAACGCTCGCACCTCCTCAACGCGACTGCCGCCAATCTGTCGGATCAGGTGACCGTCGCCATCAACGCCATATCCGATGACGTGCGCAGGAGCGCCGACGCCGGCCGCTCGGCACTGTCTTCGATGGCGGCCGCCCGTTCGGCCGTCGACGATCTGTCGCGCGCCGCCGCCGACATCGACCAGATTGCCGGAACGATCGCGACGATTGCCAAACAGACCAATCTTCTTGCCCTCAATGCCACGATCGAGTCGGCGCGCGCGGGCGAACTGGGGAGAGGCTTCGCGGTGGTCGCCGGCGAGGTCAAAGCCCTAGCGTCGCAAACGGAAAAATCGACCTTCGAGGTGACGTCGAAGATCACCGAAATCCAGAACACGACGCGCCGTGTCGCGGAAGCGCTCAGCGATGCGGGCGCCACCGTGGAAACGCTGGGCGACACGACCGTCAACATGCTCGAACGCGTCGACGGGCAGAGAGCAACCGTCGCCGACTTCACGGAAAAGCTGCGCGAGGCGCAAATGGCCGTTGCCGACGTCGGCAGCCGGATCGGAGCCATCAACGCCGCCGTTGAAAGCACCTACACGCTGTCCGCCAACGTCACCGAGGTGACCAGAACGATCGAGCACTCCTCGCAGTCACTGCGGGACGACGTTCCGAAGATCATCAAGGAGGCCATGGAGCGGGCGGATCCTCTCTCCGCGACGGCCGCCTGATCGGCGAATACCCCCGCACCGAAGGAAAAGAAAAGGCCCGGCGCGGGCCGGGCCTTTCCTCATGTCTCGTTGGAAGCCAGAACGGCTCAGGCGCCCTTGACGACGCTGCGGCCGGCGTACTTGGCCTGGCTGCCCAGCTCTTCCTCGATGCGGATGAGCTGGTTGTACTTGGCGATTCTGTCCGAACGGGCCAGCGAGCCGGTCTTGATCTGACCGCAGTTGGTGGCAACTGCGAGGTCGGCGATCGTGTAGTCTTCCGTCTCGCCCGAGCGGTGGCTCATGACGGCGGTGTAACCGGCCTTGTGAGCGGTCTCGACGGCGTCGAGCGTCTCGGACAGCGAACCGATCTGGTTGACCTTGACCAGGATCGAGTTGGCGGTACCGGCCTTGATGCCCTGGACAAGGCGCTGGGTGTTGGTGACGAACAGGTCGTCGCCGACGAGCTGGCACTTGCCGCCGATCTTGTCGGTCAGCTTCTTCCAGCCGGCCCAGTCGTCTTCCGACATGCCGTCTTCGATGGTGATGATCGGATAGTCGGAGGCCAGCTTGGCGAGATACTCGACCTGCTCGTCGATCGAGCGGACCTTGCCTTCGCCTTCGTAGTGGTACTTGCCGTCCTTGAAGAACTCGGTCGAGGCGCAGTCGAGGCCGAGGTAGACGTCCTTGCCGGGCTTGAAGCCGGCCTTCTCGATCGAGGCGACGATGAAATCGAGCGCTTCGACGGCCGAGCCGAGGTTCGGAGCGAAGCCGCCCTCGTCACCGACGTTGGTGTTGTGGCCGGCCTTCTTGAGGCCCGACTTCAGGGTGTGGAACACCTCGGTGCCGATACGCACGGCATCGGCGATGGAGTCGGCGCCGACCGGCAGGATCATGAATTCCTGGAAGTCGATCGGGTTGTCGGCATGCACGCCGCCGTTGACGATGTTCATCATCGGAACCGGCAGGATGTGGGCGTTCGGGCCACCGACGTAGCGGTAGAGCGGCAGGCCAGCGGCCTCGGCAGCGGCCTTGGCGACGGCGAGCGACACGCCGAGGATGGCGTTGGCGCCGAGGCGGGCCTTGTTCGGGGTGCCGTCCAGCTCGATCATGGCCTTGTCGATGGCCAGCAGGTCTTCGGCATCCATGCCGGCAACCGCCTTGTAGATCTCGTCGTTGACGGCGGCGACGGCCTTGGTCACGCCCTTGCCGAGATAGCGGGAACCGCCATCGCGCAGCTCGACGGCCTCATGGGCACCGGTGGAGGCGCCCGACGGAACCGCGGCGCGGCCGAAGGAGCCGTCTTCCAGGGTGACGTCGACTTCGACGGTGGGGTTGCCGCGGCTGTCGAAAATCTGGCGACCGACGATATCGATGATGGCTGTCATTGTGCGATGCACTCCCAGTTGGATTGGGGTCGAATTCCTCAGAGAACCCGAGCGTTCTATAGACCGTCAGTGTGACGCTGCAAAGATGCGAACTGGCACGGATGTCAAGATTGTAATTGGTTTAGGTGAACCGTTTGACGACAGTTCGAATCGACTTGTCCGGCCGCGCCCAGAAGACCCTTTTCGGGCTCGGATTGGAAGGGGGCACTCCGGAACCCGGAATGGGCGGGCGCAAAACGGCGCTCGTTTTCGCTTCACCGCCGAACCCGTGCCCCGCACCGGAGTTACAACTTTGGTCGCGGCCATCCCGCCGCGGGGCGCCTTCTCCCCTCCCTTCGGCGGTGTTTCGCCGATTTTCAGCCGAACTTACAATGGGTTGAAGGCGAACTTTCTTGACCCCGCGATGCCCTCGGCCATGTTTGCCACGTCACGGCCTTCGCCGGGATCGTCGTCACGAAAAGTCGGAGAGCGTCATGGCCAGTCATCGCGTCGTCGTCGTTGGAAGCGGGTTCGCCGGTCTGCAACTGGTGCTCGACCTCAAGGGAGCCCCGGTCGACATCACGCTGATCGACCGGCGCAATCACCACCTGTTCCAGCCCCTGCTCTATCAGGTGGCGACCACACTGCTCGCCACGTCGGAAATCGCCTGGCCCGTCCGGCGTCTGTTCCGCGACCGGCCGGAAGTGAAGACGATTCTCGGTCATGTCACCGGCGTCGACAGACAGGAGAAGACCGTGCGGCTGAGGGACGGCACCGCCGTGCCCTACGACACGCTGGTGCTGGCCACCGGCGCCCGCCACGCCTATTTCGGCCACGACGAGTGGGAAGCCTTCGCACCGGGCCTCAAGACGCTCGAGGATGCCACCACCATTCGCCGGCGCGTGCTGCTGGCCTTCGAACGGGCGGAATTGGAAACCGATCCCGAAAAGCGGCAGGCCTTGCTCACCTTCGCCATCATCGGCGGCGGCCCGACCGGCGTCGAGCTGGCCGGCATCATCGCCGAACTGGCCCATCGCACGCTGGTCGACGAGTTCCGCTCGATCGACACGCGCAGCGCCCGCATCCTGCTGATCGAGGCAGGGCCGCGCATCCTGCCGGTGTTCACCCCCGACATGTCCGACTATGGCGCCAAGGCGCTGGAAAAGCTCGGGGTGACCGTGCGCACCGGCGTGCCGGTGACGGACATTACCGCCGAGGGCGTCCGCGTCGGCGAGGAGTTCGTGCCGGCGAGGACGGTGCTGTGGGCGGCGGGAGTGCAGGCGTCGCGCGCCGCCGAATGGCTCGGCGTGCCGGCTGACCGGGCCGGGCGGGCCATCGTCGAACGCGACCTCACCGTTCCCGGCGCACCGGATATCTTCGTGATCGGCGATACGGCGTCGGTGACGACGGCCGAGGGAAAGCCTGTGCCAGGCGTGGCGCCGGCCGCCAAGCAGCAAGGCGCCCACGTGGCGCAGGTCATCCGAAGCCGGCTTGCCGGCAAGCCGGAGCCGGGGCCGTTCGTCTACCGGCACCAGGGCAACCTGGCGACCATCGGGCGCAGCGCCGCCGTCGTCGACTTCGGCCGGATCAAGCTGAAGGGCGCCATTGCCTGGTGGGTGTGGGGCATCGCCCACATCTACTTCCTGATCGGCACCCGCAGCCGCTTCGCCGTGGCCTGGAGCTGGCTGTGGATCTTCATGTCCGGCCAGCACTCGGCGCGCCTCATCACCCAGAAGGAGACGCTGAAGGACGAGAACGGCCGGTAGAGAAGTTCACACGGGCTTTTCGGCCAGTACGAAGCGGGTCATGCCGGCGCCGAGCCGGTCGGTCGGGCGGCGGGTGAAGCCGAACTTCTCGTAGAAGCCTTCCTTGCCCTCGGCGGCCATCAGCCCGATCGTGGCGCCATGCGGCGCCCGCCTCAGCACCTCGCCGAGCAGCGCCTCGACGATCAGCCGGCCGACGCCCTGCCCTCGAAATTCGGGGCGGACGATAATGTCCTGCAGATAGAAGTAGAGCACGCCGTCGCCAACGACGCGGCCAAAACCGGCGACGCGGTTGCCATCGCGCGCCACGACGCCCAACAGTCCAGCCGCCAGCGCCCGCTCGGCAATGGCCGGTTCGACGGCGCCCCAGCCGCAGGCGGCGCGCAGTTCCACGAACTCCTCGGCCGTCGGCGGCACGGCGGACAGTTCGATAGCCATCGATCACGCTCCCCAAAATACAAAAGGCGCCCCTTCCGGAGCGCCTTTCTTACTTCAACCCACCTCGAGCGGCTCTGTCACTCGCCGGCGATCGCCCATTCCATGGGCTCGCGGCCCTCGCGCGTCTTCTTGATGCGCTCGGCAACCAGGAAGGCCAGCTCAAGCGCCTGATCGGCGTTGAGGCGCGGGTCGCAATGGCTGTGGTAGCGATCCGACAGCTGCTCGCCGGAAATGGCGACGGCACCACCGGTGCATTCGGTGACATCGCGCCCGGTCATCTCGATGTGGATGCCACCGGGATGGGTGCCCTCGGCGGCGTGCACATCGAAGAAGGCACCGACTTCCTTCAGGATGCGGTCGAACGGCCGCGTCTTGTAGGAGTTGAGCGTGATGGTGTTGCCATGCATCGGATCGCAGGACCAGACCACTGTGCGGCCTTCGCGCTGGACCGCCCGGATGAGGCCGGGCAGATAGTCGCCCACCTTGTCGGCGCCATAGCGGGTGATCAGCGTCAGCCGGCCCGGCTCGTTGTCCGGATTGAGCGTGTCGATCAGGCGGATCAGTTCGTCGGGCGCCAGCGACGGGCCGCACTTCAGGCCGATCGGGTTCTTGATGCCGCGGCAGTATTCCATGTGCGCATGGTCGGGCTGGCGGGTGCGGTCGCCGATCCAGATCATGTGGCCGGACGTGCCGTACCAGTCGCCGGTGGTAGAATCGATGCGGGTCAGCGCCTGCTCGTAGCCGAGCAGCAGCGCCTCGTGGCTGGTGTAGAAATCGGTCGTCCGCATTTCCGAAACGGTATCGGGATGGATACCGCAGGCGCGCATGAAGGCGAGGCTTTCGGTGATGCGATCGGCATATTCCTGGTAGCGCGACGACTGCGTGCCCTTGACGAAGCCGAGCGTCCACTTATGGACGTTGTCGAGGTTGGCATAGCCGCCCTGAGCGAAGGCGCGCAGAAGGTTCAGCGTCGCCGCCGACTGGCGATAGGCCATTTCCTGGCGCTGCGGATCCGGCGTGCGCGCATCCGGCGTGAACTCCATGCCGTTGATGATGTCGCCCCGGTAGGACGGCAGCTCGACGCCATCGATGATCTCGGTCGGCTTGGAACGCGGCTTGGCGAACTGGCCGGCAATACGGCCGACCTTCACCACCGGCTGGGCGGCGCCGTAGGTCAGCACCACCGCCATCTGCAGGAAGACGCGGAAGAAGTCGCGGATGTTGTCGGCACCGTGCTCGGCGAAGCTCTCGGCACAGTCACCGCCTTGCAGCAGGAAGGCCTCGCCGGCTGCCACCTTGGCAAGCGATTTCTTGAGCTTGCGGGCCTCGCCGGCAAACACCAGCGGGGGATAGCTCGCGAGGCGCGCCTCGACGGCGGAAAGCGCCGCCTGATCGGGATAGAAGGGCACCTGCTCAACGGGCAAGGCACGCCAGGAATCGGGCTTCCAGGTGGTGGGCATGACGCGACTCTTCTTCTAGATGCGTCGCCCCGCGGAAACCGCCGCGGAGCAGTCCGAATTTGGCGCCTTTTACATGAGGCGCCGGTGAAGCACCACCACTAATGCGCAATGCGCAGTTGGGGCGGCGGAAGGCGGTGGCCCCGGTCCGCCCGGTCCGGCACCAGGGCCGGAGGCGGACGATCACGGAGCCGCAAATGCAAAAACCCCGCCTTTCGGCGGGGCTTGTTCTCGCGCTGGGCCTGTCAGTCAGACAGCTGCGGAACCGGCCACGCCGAAGCGGCATGCCACGCATAAAAGCCCATAAAGCCGTAGGAGGTCGGAACCGCGGCCCGCGAAAGCGGGGCGGTCAATGATGTCCGGATGTGCTGAGTGCGCAACATGGATATCGTCCGACGGGAAGCTTCCGCAAAAACTGCCGAAGCAAAGTTGACGGACAAGAACCATCGCGCGCCGATCACGTCAAGCAAAATCGCGTAGAGCCCTACCAAGGGAGCGTCAGATCAGCGCCAGCTCCCTCAGCGCCCGGCGCATGCCCTCTGGAATGTCGCCGTCGATTTCCGACTGCCGGATGTCGGCGGGGGCTTCCTTGTCGGGCAGGTAACGCCAGCCCTGAAAGGCGCGACACGGCTTGTATTCGGTGCGATGAAGCTCCGGATCGAGCACGATGCCGCAGCGATCGATGCCGTCGCCGCCTCGCATCGGCCGCAGCTCCAGAATCCGCTGGCGGACCTGCACGATGCCCTTGATCACCCAATAGAGCGAGCCACCGTCCAGAATCTCGTCGACGCGCTTGGGAAACATGCGCGTGACGTGAATGCGCTCATAGCCCTCGCCACGAGCGGCGTGAATCAGCACTTCCTCGCGGTACCACTGGTCGAGCTCCTCGACCGTTTCGACGCCGACGCAAAGCTTGATGATGTGAAGCGGCATTCCAGGTTTCCAAAACGCGGGTCCGTTCCGCCTATCATGGTTCGCCACCTCCGGCGATACAAGTCATCGAGAGCACGCTGCCCCGAAACGGTGGACAGATGTTCGACAGGTGAGCGGCCGCATTCTACCGCCGGGCAAGCCCGGAACCTCCCTTGGGTCTGCCCGTCTGGAGGTATTGCATGAACGTCTCTTCCGTCAGCTACCGGCCGACACAGGCCCTTGGCGCACCTCGTTCGAGCGAGGCCGCCGAGGCGCCAGGTCCTGACCACGATGGCGATGCGGACGACGTCGGAGCGGTTGCTCCGGCCAAGTCTTCTCTCGCCGCCGGCGTCGGACAGCTCCTGGACATGCTGGCGTAGCGGGTCTTCACACGGCGTTACGGATCGATACGCGCCCTGCCCTGGCACGGCGCGTATTTTCTTGAAGCTGGATATCCACCATCGGCGTAACTGGAAAGAGCAAGGGATGGCGCGATTTCGCAGGGCAATTAACCAGGCCTTTCCGAAGCCTTCAAACCACTGATGTTTTTCAATTTTTCGCGCTTAACGCCATGCGCCTGCGGCGTCATATTACGTATGGCGGTCCATGAAAGGTGAGCCGCCCGACCATGCCAGGAGGCCGACAATGAACATTGGCAGCGCCACCCAGAGCACCCAGATATGCACCGCCATGCGCCAAGCCGCGAGCGCGGAGAGCAAGCCGTCCGAGCGGGAGCCGGATGGCGACAGCGACGATACGCTTCTGAAAGTCCAGCCCGTTCCAGCCAGACCGATACAGGCCGCCGTTGGCAAGGGCATGGGACTTCTCGTCGACGTCAGCGTGTAGTGCGCACCGGCGCCCCGCCGAAGGGACCGGGCCGCACGAGGTCGACGAAGGCCGCCGCCGCTCTGCCGAAGTAGCGCTCGCGGTGACGAAGGGCGTGAAAACTGCGGCCGGGAAGCGGCGTTTCGACCTGCACCAGCATTCCGGCCGCGAGCGCGGCGCCGACGGCCATGCGCGAGAGAACGGTTATACCCGCTCCTGCCTCGACGGCGGTGCGGACGGTTTCGTTCGACGGCAGTTCCAGCGCCACATCGGCGTCGGCAGCCGTAAGGCCGTAGTGGGCCAGCACCTGTTCGAGCGCGACGCGCGTGCCGGACCCTTTCTCCCGCAACACCCAGCGAGCCGCCGCTAGACGCTCCGCCATGCCGCCGCCCGTGGCCAGCCACGGATCTGTGGGAGCGGCCACCAGCATCAGTTCGTCTTCGAACAGCCGGTCGATGGCAAGACTCGGCTCGTCCACCGGCCCCTCGATGAACCCGACGAGCGCAGCGCCCTCACGCAACCGCCCAGCGACAAACTCCGTGTTGCCGAGTTCGAGCGTCACGCGGATGCCGGGATAGCTGGCGGTGAACGCCTGGATGACGCGCGGGATCCAGTAGGTGCCGATGGTCTGGCTGGCCGCGACCGCCAGCTCGCCGCGGCGAAAATCGGCCAGATCGGACAGCACCGCCTCGCCATCGGCAGTGCGCGCGAGAATGGCCCGCGCTTCGTTCAGAAAGGTGCGGCCGGCATCGGTCAAAGCGATGCGGCGACCGATGCGGTCGAACAGCTTGATCGCGTAGCGGCCTTCCAGCGCGGTGATCGCCGCGCTGACCGCCGACTGAGTCAGGTGCAAGTCGTGCGCGGCCTGGGTCACGTGCTCGCGCTCGGCGACGGCGACAAAGATGCGAAGCTGTTCGAAGGTCATGTCCGGAGCCTGGAGATCACGTCAGCCTTATCAAGATCAGGCTCAGGCTGGCAATGAAAAGGCTGGCAAGCGCACCGGTCAGCGCCGGTTTCATGCCCTTTGCCTTCAGTTTGGCGACACTTGTCTCGAGCCCCATGGCGGCGAGCGCCATGGTCAGCAGGAAGGTGCTGACCACGCTGGTGTCGGCTTTGAGCTGAGCGGGAATGCTGACAAGGCTGTTGACGGCAACCAGCGCGATGAAGCCGAGCACGAACAGCGGCAGAGGCGCCTTGGGGCGCTCGGCGCCCGCTTCCCCGAGAGAAGGCAGGAAAGCGGCCATGGCGAAGACCATCGGGGCCAGCGTCATGACGCGGGTCAGCTTGGCGACGGCCCCGAAGTCGCCGGCCTCGCGCCCGACGGCGAAGGTCGCCGCCACCACCTGGGCGATCTCATGGATCGAGGAGCCGGCCCAAAGGCCATAGTCGCGCGGCGCCAGATCGAGAACGCCCTGCAGCAGGGGATAGGCGAACATGGCGATGGAGCCAAACACGGTGACGCAGGCGACGGCATAGGCGACGTCTTCGTCGTGGGCGTCGACCACCGAGTTGGCCGCCGCGACCGCCGAAGCGCCGCAGATCGACGTTCCCGCCGCGATGAGACGGGTGAGGCGCGGATCGGCGCCGATGAGCCGGCCGACGGCAAGGGTGAACAGGAAGGTCGCGCCGACGGCGACCAGGATGATGGCAACACCCCGCACGCCGGTTTCGGCCACCTGAGCAAAGGTGAGCTGCACGCCGAGCAGGATGATCGCCAGCCGCAACAACCGCCGCATCGCAAAGCCGATGCCGGCGGTGAGTGCCCCGTGGGTGCCGATGGTGTTGCGGATCAGGATACCCAAGGCGATCGCGATGATCATCGAGCTGAAATCATGGACGCCGGGCAGCATCCTTAGGCCGTAGGCAAGACCGGCGATCGCAGCGCAGGCGCCGATGCCGGGGAGCGCACGAGCGATAGCGCCATACGAGTTGAGAATGAGAATCGGTTTCGACGCTTCGAAAGATTGTTGGAACATTTTGCCCTGGCGTGGCCATCCGTTGTGATGGATTTCCTATCGCTCAGGCATTTCGCGCAAACCAACGCATTGTGCTGCACGAACCGTTCGCCTCGATCGAACGGTTTCGGAAAACGGCCGCTCCGAGCCGATACACTTTCGTACAGATTGAGACCGCTTCAATCGAATCCCCGGCCTCGACCGGACCTATGCTGGCTCCGTCGGATCAATCGGGGACTATCGATCATGAAGGGCTTTCTCGCAGGCATCGCCGTCACGATGCTGCTGCTGGCCGCGTTTCCATCTCTGGGCCGCTGGGCCATGGCGATGCCGTACAGGACGTTCGCGACATTCGGCCAGCCGGTCGTCGGCAGCATGCCCGCCGGTTGGCAAGGCGCCGGCCGTGGCGGGCGAACAGCCTATGGCTGCCCGCGCGCCATGTCCGCCAGCTATGACGACTGACGAGGGTCGAACCGGGATCACACGGGCTGGTCGGCCCGGTCGTTCTTGCTGCCCGACCCGAGAATGCCGAGATCGTCTTCGGCCTTGACGCGGGCAAGACGCGCCTCCGCCTCGTCGGCCTCGCGCTGGCGTGCCCACATGGTGGCGTAAAGGCCGCCCTTGTCGATGAGTTCGGCATGCGAGCCGCGCTCGGCGATGCGCCCCTTCTCGAGCACGATGATCTCGTCGGCGTTGACCACGGTCGACAGACGGTGGGCGATGACCATGGTGGTCCTCCCCTCCGCCACCCGATCGAGCTCGGCCTGGATCTCGCGTTCGGTGTTGGTGTCGAGCGCCGAGGTCGCCTCGTCGAGAATCAGGATCGGCGGCGACTTCAGGATGGTGCGGGCGATGGCGACGCGCTGCTTCTCGCCGCCGGACAGCTTGAGGCCGCGCTCGCCGACTGGCGTATCGTAGCCACCCGGCAATCCCTCGACAAAATGGGCGATACGGGCCTGCCGCGCCGCCTCCCGCACCTCCTCGGGGTCGGCATCCGGCCGGCCGTAGCGGATGTTGTAGAAGATGGTGTCGTTGAACAGCACGGTATCCTGGGGAACCATGCCGATGGAGGAGCGCAGGGACTCCTGCGTCACGTCGCGAACGTCCTGGCCATCGATGGTGATCCGGCCGGACGTGACGTCGTAGAAGCGGAACAAGAGCCGGGACAGCGTCGACTTGCCGGCTCCCGACGGACCGACCACCGCGACCGTCTTGCCGGCCGGGATTTCGAACGTGATGCCCTTCAGGATCTGGCGATCGGGATCATAGGCGAACTGCACGTCCTCGAAACGAACCGAACCGCCTTGCACCTTGAGCTGGGTGGCATTGGGTGCATCGACGATCTCGGCCGGTTCGCTCAGAAGGTCGAACATCTGCTCGAGGTCGGTGACGCCCTGGCGGATCTCGCGATACATGAAGCCGATGAAGTTGAGCGGAATGCCGAGCTGCATCAACAGGGTGTTGAGCAGAACGAAGTCGCCGAGCGTCTGCGTGCCGGCCACCACCTCGTGCGCCGACATCACCATGCACAGGGCGACGCCGACGGTGAAGATCACCGCCTGCCCCATGTTGAGCCAGGACAGGGAATACCAGGTCTCGTTGGCTGCGGCCTCGTAGCGCTCCATGGCAACGTCGAAACGGGCGGCCTCCATCTTCTCGTTGCCGAAATACTTAACCGTCTCGAAGTTCAAGAGGCTGTCGACCGACTTGGTGTTGGCGTCGGTATCGCTGTCGTTCATGCGGCGGCGAATGGCGATGCGCTTGTCGGAATAGCGGATCGAGAACCAGACGTAGAGCCAGATGGTGACGCCGATGACCAGCAGATAGCTGAAGCCGAAGTTCACCACGATCACGATCGCCGACAGCGCGAACTCCAGCACCGTCGGCATGGCGTTGAGGATGGTGAAGCGAACGATGGACTCGATGCCCTTGACGCCACGGTCGATGACGCGGGTCAAGCCGCCGGTGCGCCGCTGCAGATGAAAGCGCAGCGACAGGCGGTGCATGTGGACGAAGGTCAGATTGGCAAGGCGACGAACAGCATACTGGCTGACATTGGAGAACAGCGCATCGCGCAGGTTGTTGAAGCCGTTCAACAAGATGCGGCCGATGTTGTAGGCCACGACCATGGCCACCGGATAGGTCAGCCACATCAGCGTCTGTTCGGGCACGTTCGCCTTGGGGGCCAGCGCGTCGGTGGCGAAGGCGTAGAGATACGGCACGAGGACGGTGATCACCTTGGCGAGCACCAGCGCCGCCATGGACAGCACCACGCGCATTCTGAGATCGGCGCGCCCGTCCGGCCACATGTAGGGCCACAACTGAGAAAGGGTCGTCCATAGCGACGTATCGCCGCTGATCTTGGCCTTGCCGTCGGCGCGGGGATCGACTGAGCTCATGGTCCACCGGAAAAACGTTGCTTAAAAAACCGCCCGACGCGAACGCGCCGGGCGGCTTGCCATCACTGAGATAGTCTCTTTTTCCACCGCGTGCCATGGTTGGGGCATGCGATGGCGGGAATGTTACTGACCGACGGGCCTCCAGGCGGAGTCACCCTCCGGGATCACGAACACCTGGCCCGGATAGATCAGGTCGGGATTGCGGATCTGGTCGGTGTTGGCCTGATAGATGGTCGAGTAGCGAATGCCCCTGCCATAGAGACGCTTGGCGATCATCCAAAGATTGTCGCCGCGACGAATGATCAGCGTTTCCGGCTCGGCCGGCTTGGCCTCGCCGGCGGAACCGGCGCCCGCCTGGGCGGAACCGACGCCGGACGCCAGCGTCGGGGCGGAAAGACCGTCCTCGGCGATCTGGAAGGGCACTTCGGCGCGGGCGATCACCGCACCGTCGGCACCGATCTGGTCGATGCGGACGAGATGCTTGCCGGGGGCGAGTTCGACCTTGCCCTGGTAGAGCCAACGTCCCTTGTCGGCCTTGGTGTCGCCGACCGCCTTGTCGTCGACATAGAGGCGGATGACGGCACCGCTGGCGGCGGAGCCGGCGGCATAGAAGCTCTTGCCGTTCTCAAGCTCGACGGCGTCGATCGTGACGGTCGGTGCAGGCGTCGCGACCGGCTCGGCCTGCGGCGTGGCAGCGGGCTCGACCTTCGGCGCGACGGCCGGTTCGGCCTGAGGCGCGGCGGCAGGTTCGGCCTGCGGGGCGGCAGCGGGGGCAGCGTCGGCGGGCGCGGCACCGGCATCGGCCGGAGCGGCCGCGGGCGTTTCGGCGGCCTGAGGCGCAGCCTGCGCCGTCGCCGGCTCCGAAGGCTTGGCCTCGGCGGCAGGCGCAAGCGCCGGCGTGGCGGCGGCGACAAGCATGTCGGCCGGCGGTGCGGGGATCTCGACCGTCGCCGGAGTGGCAGCCGGCGTCGCTGTGGGCTCGGCCGCAATCGGGGCGGCGGGCTCGGCGGTCGTCGCAGGCGTGGTCTCGTTGCCGGCCGTGGCGGTCGCCGTGGCGCTGGCGGACGTCGGGGGCTCGACGGCCGGCGTGGGCGCCGCGACCGGAGCTTCGGCGGCGGCAACCTGCTGGGAGCTGGTGGCCTCGGCCGGGTCGACACCGGCATCGGCCAGCTTGGCCTGTGCCTCTTCAAGGCCAGGAACCTGCAGAACGGTGGACGGCGATCCGGGCTGGTTCAAGACGACCAGCACGTCACCGTTGCCGCCCTCCGGCACCGAGACGGCGACGGACTGCTCGGAGGAGGCAACCTTGCCGTCCTTGCCGGTCACGCGGACCGACAGGTCGTGGGCGCCCGGCTTCAGCGGATCGGCGAGAACGATCGCCCAGGAACCGGTGTCATTGGCTTTGCCATCGGCGACGATGTCCTTGCCGGACAGGATCTCCACCTTGGCGTCGGGTTCGCTCCGCCCTGCGATCACCGCGTCTCCAGTGGGTTCGACGCGGACGAGGTCGAAAATCGGCACCACCGTTTCGGCAGGGGCGGCGGCAGCGGCCGAAGCGGCATCGGCCTTGGCGGGGGCCTGCGTCGCAACGACATCGCTCGAGGCAGCCGCCTCGGCCGCCGGCGCGGGATGTCCGGCGATCTGCATGTTGAGCTGGCGCAGCACGCCATCAAGCGCGCCTGAGAACAGACCGGCCAGAAGAACCACGATCACGCCGACGGCGCCGATCAGAATAGTGCGAAGTCTCTTGTTCATCACCCGTCCACGCCCCCGTCGGCTACACCGACAAAAACACTCGTATCGGCCGACCACCGAATGGTACCCGCCGGTCGATCCGTCCACCACCGACAGTCACGTCGGATGATCCACCGAGTCGCGACCAATCGAACACAATGATTTGAGCTACCTTCAAGGCTGCTCTTTTGTGCCGACAACGCCAAAACATGACGCGGCAGATTTTTTCATGCTTTATACTCATACGGTTAGGCTCACAAGTGCGGCTCTTTACAGGTTTCGGCCAGCGGATCGAGCTTGCCGATTCCCTGGGAACCGATGCAAGAAAGCCGCACTTTTGCGCGCATTCGATGGCAGGTCGCCCACCGAGCAACCGTCGTCCTCCTCCTTCGTTTCGGCGCAGCCAGACGCTTGACGGCCGCGATACGGCGGTGCGACAAGAAAGACATGATCGAAATCAACAGCATCTGTGTGTTCTGCGGCTCAGCCAACGGCCGCAACCCGGCCTATGTGGCCGCTGCCGAACGTCTGGGCGCCGATATGGCCGCTCACGGCATCCGGCTCGTCTACGGCGGCGGCAACGTCGGCCTGATGGGAGCCACCGCCCGCGCCGTCATGGCCGCCGGCGGCAAAGTGACCGGTATCATTCCGGAGTTTCTGGTCAGCCGCGAGCGGATGCTCGACGGTGTCGACGAGTTGCACGTCGTGCCGGACATGCACACCCGCAAGCGGATGATGTTCGAGGCGGCCGACGCTTTCGTCACGCTGCCCGGCGGCATCGGCACGCTGGAAGAGGTGGTCGAGCAGCTCACCTGGGCGCAGCTCGGACAGCACAAGAAGCCGATCGTTCTCGCCGACATCGATGGTTTCTGGCAGCCCCTGGTCGGGCTGATCAACCACATGAACCGGGAAGCCTTCATCCGCGAAGGCTTCGATATCCGGTATCACGTGGCGCGGAGCGCCGCCGACATTCTGCCGACCGTGCTCGCGGCGGCCGGCAGCAATGGCGAGGTGGTCGCCGGCGACGCCGAGACCATCGCCAGGATGTAGGCGCCTCAGGCGCCGGCGTGACCGTTCTTCAGGAGCTTGTAGGTGATCGAATCGTCGAGGGCCTCGAAGGAGGCTTCGACGATGTTCGCCGACACGCCGACCGTCGACCAGCGACGGCCGGTCGCCCGGTCGAGGCTTTCGATCAGCACGCGCGTCACGGCGCCGGTGCCGCCGTTGAGGATGCGCACCTTGTAGTCGACCAGTTCCAGGGCGGCGATCTCCGCCTGATACTTGCCAATGTCCTTGCGTAGTGCCTGATCGAGAGCGTTGACGGGACCGTTGCCCTCGGCCACCGACATCAGGATCTCGTCATCCACCTTCACCTTGACCACCGCTTCGGTGACGACGACGCGCTCGCCGACGGCGTTGATCCGGCTCTCCACCATGGTGCGGTAGGAGATCACATCGTAGAAATGCGGCACGCCGCCGAGGTGACGCAACGCCAGAAGTTCGAAGGACGCATCGGCCGCTTCGTAGGAATACCCGCGCGCCTCGCGTTCCTTGAGTTCGGACAGCAGGCCGGTCAACCGGCGATCGTCCTTGGAGTAGACGAGGCCCAGCCGATCAAGCTCGGCGAAGAGATTGGAGCGGCCAGCCTGATCGGAGACCAGAAGGCGACGGCGATTGCCGACGCTATCGGGGCTGACGTGCTCGTAGGTGCGCGGATCCTTCAGGATCGCCGACGCGTGGATGCCGGCCTTGGTGGCGAAGGCGGACAGGCCGACATAGGGAGCGTGCCGGTTGGGTGCGCGGTTGATGATCTCGTCGAAGGCCCGCGACACCTGGGTCAGCGTTCTCAGCTGCTCGGTGGTCACGCCGGTATCGAAGCGGCTGGCGAACTCGTCCTTCAGGACCAGCGTCGGCAATATCGTGGTGAGATTGGCGTTGCCGCAGCGTTCACCGATGCCGTTCAGCGTGCCCTGCACCTGCCGGACGCCGGCGCGGATGGCGGCGAGCGAGTTGGCCACGGCCTGCCCGGTATCGTCATGGGCATGGATGCCCAGATGATCGCCCGGCACCGATCGCGTGACCGCCGTCACGATTTCCGTCACCTCGTGCGGCATGGAGCCGCCGTTGGTGTCGCACAGCACCACCCAGCGGGCGCCGGCCTCGAAGGCGGTTCTGGCGCAGGCGAGCGCATAGTCGCGGTTGGCCTTGTAGCCGTCGAAGAAGTGCTCGCAATCGACAATGGCTTCCCGACCGGCGGTTACCGCCGCCTCGACCGACTGGCGGATGCAGTCGAGGTTGTCCTCCGGCGTCGTCTTCAAAGCGATGTCGACGTGATAGTCCCAGGACTTGGCGACGAAAGTCACCGCGTCGACCGGCGCGGCGAGCAGCGCGGCGACACCGGGATCGTTGGAAAGCGATACGCCGGGACGCTTGGTCATGCCGAAGGCGGCGAAACGAGCCTTCGTCACCCGCTTTTCGGAGAAAAAGGCGTCATCGGTCGGGTTGGCGCCGGGATATCCGCCCTCAATGTAGGAAAAGCCCATCTCTTCGATGAGGCGCGCGACAATGATCTTCTCCTCGACGGAGAAGTCGATGCCCGAAGTCTGGGCACCATCGCGCAGCGTCGTATCGTAGAGATAAAGGCGGGCCTTGTCCGTCATGATTGCGAACTCGTTTTCGGAACTGGCGAACGGCTCTCGTTCGCCTTCGGGGCTTCGGTCAGCTCACTCCGCAAAGCGGTCGGTGGCAGAGATCAGTTCGTGCAGCAGGCCCGGTTCGACCAGCGAGTGGCCAGCGCCCTCGACAATCCGAAGGTCCGCTTCCGGCCACGCCTTGTGGAGGTCCCAGGCATTCTGCAGCGGCGTACACATGTCATAGCGGCCGTGGACGATGACACCCGGAATCCGCTTCAGTTTGCCGGCATCCTCGAACAGCTGGCCGGGGCGCATCCAGCCCTCATGCACGAAGTAGTGGTTCTCGATACGGGCGAAGGCCAGGGCGAACTCGTCGTCGACGAAGCCTGAGGTCACGTCCTCGTTGGGGAAGAGCGTCAGCGTCGAGCCTTCCCAAAGCGACCAGACGCGGGCTGCGGCGAGCCGGGTCGCACGATCCTCGGACACCAGCCGGCGGCGGTAGGCGGCGATCAGGTCGTGACGCTCGTCCTCGGGAATCTGCTCGCGGAACGGCTCGAACTTCTCGGGATGGATGAGCGAAGCGCCATACTGGTAGAACCACTTCAGCTCGAAGTCGCGCAGGCCGAAGATGCCGCGCAACACCAGCTCGGTGACGCGCTCGGGATGCGTCTCGGCGTAAGCGAGCGCCAGCGTCGAGCCCCAGGACCCACCGAACACCAGCCACTTGTCGACGCCGATCATCTTCCGGAGGCGTTCGATATCCTCGACGAGATGCCATGTGGTGTTGGCTTCCAGCGAAGCGTGCGGCGTCGAACGGCCGCAGCCGCGCTGATCGAACAGGATCACATCGTATTTCGAGGGATCGAAGCAGCGCCGTTGATTGGGTGAGCAGCCGCCACCGGGACCGCCGTGCAGAAAAACCGCCGGCTTGCCGCCCTTGCGGCCGACACGTTCCCAATAGATCTGGTGACCGTCGCCGACATCGAGCATGCCGGTCTCAAAAGGTTCGATCTCGGGATAGTAGCTGCGCAGTTCGGTCATCGTTCAGGCTTTCGGCAGCGGCCAGACGGCAGTGTCGTGGTCGGGATGCTGGTTGGAAACGACGTCGGCGACGAACTCGGCACCTTCGAAGCCCTCGTCGGTACGAACGCGTTTCAGAGAAGAGAGGCCGCCGGTGAAGGGAAGTTCTGCTTCGACGCCATATTGGACGGTCGGCGGCAGAGCCGCCGGATCGTCAAAGGCGCCGCCAGCGATCGACGGCTCAAAGCCGTCGGCCTCATAGGTGAGCGGCGTGCCGCAATCGGCGCAGAAGGCGCGCGAGACGTGGTTGGACGAGCGATAGAGCTTGCGATTTCCGCGCGTCCAGGTAACGCCGCCTACCTCGAAGGCCACGAAGGGGGCGAAATAGTTGCCGACGGCTTTCTGGCACATGCGGCAATGGCAGATCGATACGGAAGAGACCTTGTCACCGTCGCAAGAGAAGCGGATGGCGCCGCACTGGCAACCGCCGGTCAGTATGGTCATGGCGTATCCTCCCGATGCTTTGGAAGCCTATCTCTTCACATCCCAACTGGTTTCGATCTCACCGGTATCCTTGTTCTTGCTGTCCTTCAGCACCACACCCATGGCGGCGAGTTCGTCGCGAATGCGGTCGCTCTCGGCGAAGTTCTTCGCCTTGCGCGCATCGAGACGGGCGTCGATCAGCGCCTTCACCTTGGCTTCGTCGATGTCGGCAGCAGGGCGCCGCGCCACCCAGTCCGACGCACTCTCGCCGAGGAAGCCGAGAAGCCGCAGGGAGGCCGAGAGCGTCGCGGCATCGCCCTTGACGGCATGCAGCTCGGCAATCGCCTTCGCCGTATTGAGATCGTCGGAGAGCGCCTCGATCAGTCCTTCCGAGGGCTCGCCCGGCGCCACGTCGGCCGCGATCGCGTACCACTCGTCAAGGGTCTTCCAGCCCTCTTCAAGCCCCTTGACCGTAAAGTCGATCGGCTGGCGATAGTGCGTCTTCAGCATGTTGAAGCGCAAGACCTCACCCGGCCACTCGTCGAGAAGTTCGCGGATGGTGAAGAAGTTGCCGAGCGATTTCGACATCTTCTCGCCCTCGACTTGCAGGAAGCCGTTGTGCATGAAGACGTTGGCCATCACGTCCTTGTGGAAGGCGCAACGCGACTGGGCGACTTCGTTCTCATGGTGCGGGAAGACCAGATCGACGCCGCCGCCATGGATGTCGAAGGTTTCGCCGAGGTGCTTCCAGCTCATGGCCGAGCATTCGATGTGCCAGCCGGGTCGCCCCCTGCCCCACGGACTGTCCCAACCGGGCTCGTCGTTCGATGACGGCTTCCACAGAACGAAGTCCATCGGGTCGCGCTTGTAGGGTGCAACCTCGACGCGGGCGCCGGCCATCATATCGTCGAGCGAGCGGCGGGCGAGCGTGCCGTAGTCTGGCATGGCCGGCACGTGAAACAGCGCGTGGCCCTCGGCGACATAGGCGAAACCGCCGGCGATCAGCCGCTCGATGATGGCGATCATCTCGGCGATGTGCTCGGTGGCGCGCGGCGTCACCGTCGGCTTGAGGCAGCCGAGTTCGGTCACGTCCTTTTCGAACTGGGCGTAGGTCTTCTCGGTGAGGTCGCGGATCGCCTCGACGGGAGCCACGCCTGGATAATCGCGGGCGGCCCGGGCGTTAATCTTGTCGTCGACGTCGGTGATGTTGCGAACGTAGGTGACGTGCGCCTCGCCATAGAGGTAGCGCAGAAGACGGTAAAGCACGTCGAAGACGATCACCGGCCGAGCGTTGCCGATATGGGCGAAGTCATAGACGGTGGGGCCGCAGACGTACATGCGGACGTTGCCGGCGTCGATCGGAGCGAAATCGTCCTTGCCACGCGTCAGCGTGTTGTAGAGCCTGAGTGCCAAAAGCCCGTCTCCCCTCGCCATGGAACGCAAAAACGCAGGTTACCGCCGGGCCGGCCGGGGGAAGCCATCATCCGTTCTGGTCTTCGGAAAGATCGTGACGGGGACGTCCGCGGCCGGCGTGAAGCTCAGCCACAAATAATGCTAGCGATAATGGTGATGCGCGCGTCCCGAAACATGGCTGCCGATATGCCGTGAAACGCGGTTCGCCGTCAAGGGAAGCCATAAAAAAACGCCGTCCGGCTGGGGGACGGCGTCTTTCCGAACAACGCTCGGCGTTGGCTTATTTCAGCCAGTCGCCACACTTCAGCGCCGACGCGTCGCCCCACGGCATGATCGGCACGGTGGAGGTCGAGTTCTTCGGGCTGCCCTCGATCAGCTTGTCGGAATAGACGAGATAAACCAGGACATTGCGCTTCACATCGCAGCCACGGACGATCTGCATCTTCTTGAAGAACAGCGAGCGGCTCTGGCGATACATATCCTCGCCCTGCTCGAACTTCTCCTTGAAGCTGATCGGGCCAACCTGACGGCAGGCAAGCGAGATGTCCGACGTTTCTTCGGCAAGGCCGAACATGCCGGAGACGCCGCCCTTTTCGGGCAAGGTGAAGTGACAGGCGACGCCCTCCACCACGGGGTCGTCGATGGCATAGACGGCAAGCTTGTGGTCGGGCGTCAGGAAATGCCAGACGGTCGACCGCTTGAAGATCAGGTCGGGATCGTCGGACGCCGACGCAAGGGACGGAAGGACAGCGGCAAGACCGAGGGCCAAGAGACCCACAAGCGACTTCACGACATCACGCATTTTCTGGGGCATCCCGACGTTCGGCGGCATGGTCTGGCTTCGGCCGCCATGCAGGTCATATAAGCGCTCGTTGCGGCCGGCCAAGGCCCTTCAGCGAAAGACGTCCTTGCCAAGCGCAGCCTTGGCCGCGGCTTGAAGGGCACGCCCCAGAACGACATATCCCTCAGTCGAGAAGTGGAGATTGTCGTCGGCGTAATTGACGCAGGAAAGCCTCGCCGAAGCGTCGCTGCCGTCGGCGCGCGGATTTAGATATTGCCCGCAGGTGAAGGCATCGTCGTCGATCGTCACGGCATAAACGTCTGGCAGGCGGCGGCCGAGCGCGGAGATGGCACCGTTCACCTCCAGACGCCGATCGTCGAGCGCGTGGAAGTCGGCTCCGCGCGGCGGAATGGTCAGCAAGAGAACGGGCGTCTTTGGCCACAGCGTCCGCAGTCGCCCGACGATCGTTTCGATGCCGGTCGCTACGGCGCAGGCGGGGGTGCCCGCGGCGAGATCGTTGGTGCCGATCAGAAGCGCGACCGCCGAAGGGCGAAGCGAGGAAAGGTCGGTGTTCTCCAGCCGCCACAGCACGCTCGGGACCCGGTCGCCGCCGACCGCGAAGTCATAGATCGACGTCGAGGGAAAAGCTGCCGGCAGATCCGTGCGCCAGCCCGCGAACAGCGAGTCGCCGATCAGAACGACATCGGCCCGTTCGGGACGGGCGGCCTGGACCTTCACGGTCTCCTTGAGGCTCGCGTAGATCAGCGTCCGCTGCGGCGTCACGGTGAGATCGATGGCCAGCGGGTCGCAACTTGCCTCGTCCGCCCGAGCTTCGGGGCACGCGAGAAGGCAGAGGACCACAGGCAGGCAAAGCCACCCCCGCAACGCGCCTCCGCCTCGCCGGACCATGTGATGCTCAGCCTCCGATCGCGGCGGAAAGACGATCCTTGACGGCCTGGGCGCCGATCAGCGGCAGGAGCGGCGCCAGCTCAGGTCCGTGATCCAACCCGGTCAACGCCTTGCGCAACGGCAGGAACAGTTCGCGCCCCTTGCGGCCGGTCCTTGCCTTCAAGGCCGACGTCCATTCGCGGAAGCTGTCGTCGGTCCATGGCTCCGGCGGCAGAACGTCGCGCGCGGCTTCCAGGAAATCGCAGTCGGCCTCGTCGACCAGAGGCGTCACCGGCCCCGTGATCAACTTCCACCACTCGGCCGCGTCGGAAAGGCGCGTGCAGTTGCCCTTCACCGCCTGCCAGAAGGCCGGATGGGCGGGAATGCCGAGGTCGGTCAGCCGCTTCCTGACGGTGGCAAAGTCCAGGCCGTGGACGATGCGGGCATTCAGCGTCTTGAGCTCGCTGGGGTCGAAGCGGGCCGACGAGCGGGATACGGCGGCAAGGTCGAAGTCCGCTGCGAGGTCCGCCAGCGAACCGACCTTCTCCACGGCGCGCGAGGTCCCGACGTTGACCGCGAGCGAAGCCACCGCTTCCGGCTCGTAGCCTTCGGCGCGCAGGGTGCGAAGCGACAGCGAGCCGGTCCGCTTGGAGAACCCTTCGCCGGTGGCGTCGGTCAGCAGGTTGTGGTGGGCGAATATCGGTACGGTGCCGCCCAACGCCTCGAACAGGGCGATCTGAACGCCGGTGTTGGTGATGTGGTCTCCGCCGCGGATGATATGCGTCACGGAGGTGTCGATGTCGTCGACCACCGAGGTCAGCGTGTAGAGATAGGTGCCGTCCTCGCGGATCAGCACGGGGTCGGACAGCGACGCGAGATCGACCGTCTCCTCGCCCCGGCAAAGATCCTGCCAATGCACGACGTGGCGGCTCGGCGACAGCGGGTCGCCGTCGAAGTTGGGCAGCCGGAAGCGCCAATGCGGCCGCCGCCCTTCCCCTTCGAGACGGGCCCGGTCTGCGTCGGTGAGCTTCAGCGCGGCCCGGTCGTAGATCGGCGGCAAGTGGCGGGCCAGCCGGCGCTTGCGAGCGTACTCCAGCTCCTCGGCGGTCTCGTAACAGGGATAGAGCAATCCCTTGGCAACGAGGTCGGCCTTGGCGGCCGCGTAGCGGTCGAGCCGATCGGACTGGCGGAAAGATGCGTGCGGCCGGATGCCGAGCCAGGAAAGATCGGCGGCGATGTTGGCCGCGTATTCCTCCGTCGACCTGACACGGTCGGTATCGTCGAAGCGAAGGATGAAGCGGCCGCCGGTTTTCAGCGCGAACAGCCAGTTGAACAGCGCCGGCCGGGCGTTGCCGATATGGATGTTGCCGGTCGGAGACGGGGCGAAGCGGACGACGGTGTTCATGTGCGTGGTTCTAGCCGAGACCTGAAGCGAATGTCAGAGGTCTTTTCGGGAGATGAACAGATGGAGAGGGCGATCGTTGTCTCATTCATGCCTTGCGCACCCATCGCGCGTCGCCATCCTGTTGCCAGTAGGTGACGTCCGCCCCTCGGTCCTTGAGCGTCTTCCACGCAGTACGGGCTTCGATGCGCGCGGTCTCGTCGGTGCCATCGAAGATCAGCACAAGGCGCTCGTAACGCTCGGTATCCTCGGGCAAAGGTGCGCGGTCGACCAGGAAGCGGACCGTGGCGCCGTTGGGTGCCTCTGGGCCGGCGGCAAGATAGACCGGCTGCAACGCCGAGTGACCGTCCGCAGCGGTGCCGTGCGGCAGGAACGCGGCGTCGTCGAAGGTCCAGAGGTGACTGTCGAGAGCGGCGAGCCGCTCCGGCGTACCGACTTCCACCACCGCGCGCCAACCGCGCTCGACCGACTTCTGCAGGAGAACCGGCAGAACCCGCTCGAGAGGCTGTCCGTCAAGATGGTAGAACAGGGCCTCGGTCATCGATCATTTCGCCCAACAAACGGCAGAGGCCGGCGCACTTGGCGCCGGCCGTCTTCCTCAGCCTTCGAAGCGGTTGCGGACAAGACGGTCAAGCAAACGCACGCCGTAACCGGACGCCCAGGCGCGATTGATGTCGGTCTCGGGACTGGACATGGCGGTACCCGCGATATCGAGGTGCGCCCAGGGCGTCTCGCCGACGAAGCGCTTCAGGAACTGCGCCGCCGTGATCGAACCCGCGCTACGGCCGCCGGAGTTCTTCATGTCGGCGAAGCGGCTGTCGATCAGCTTGTCGTACTCCGGCCCCATCGGCATGCGCCACAGGCGTTCGCCGGTATCCTCGCCGGCCTTGACGAGTTCGCCGGCCAACTGGTCGTCGTTGGAGAACAGGCCGGCCATCTGCGAACCGAGCGCCACCCCGATGGCGCCGGTGAGCGTGGCGAGATTGATCATGAAGACCGGTTTGAAGCGGTCGGCCGCGTAGGTCAGCACGTCGGCAAGGACGAGACGCCCCTCGGCATCGGTGTTGACCACCTCGATGGTCTGCCCAGAAAGCGAGGTCAGGATGTCACCAGGGCGATAGGAGCCGCCGTCGGGCATGTTCTCGACGATGCCGAGAAGACCGATGGCATTGACCTTCGCCTTGCGTCCCGCCAGCGCGCGGAACAGGCCCGTGACGGCGGCCGCGCCGCCCATGTCGGCTTTCATGTCCTCCATGCCGGCAGCCGGCTTGATGGAGATGCCGCCCGAATCGAAGACGAGCCCCTTGCCGATGAATACGGCCGGACGATCGCCATCCTTGCCGCCGTTCCACTTCATGACGACGACGCGCGGCGGCCGGACGGAGCCCTGGGCCACGGCGAGCAGAGCCCCCATACCGATCTTGCGCAGGTCCTTTTCGCCAAGGACTTCGACCTCGACGCCGAGCTTCTTCAGCTTCTCGGCCTCGGCGGCGAACTCCTGAGGTCCGAGCGCGTTCGGCGCCTCGTGGACGAGATCGCGGGCGATGACCACGCCCTCGGCCACCGGCTCGACCTCGGCCCAGGCCTTCTTGAGCTTGCCGGCGTGCTCGGCGACGACCGTGACGGCGACGGTGCCGACCGCCTCGTCCTTCTTCACGGTCTTGTACTTGTCGAACTCATAGGCGCGCAGGCGAAGCCCCAGCAGGAACTCGGCGCCCAGCTCCGGGCTGAGCGGTCCTCCGGAGCTCTCGAGGACGACCGTCGCGGCCTTGACCTTGAGTTCCTTCAGCTTACCGAAAACCTGGCCACCAAGCTTCAGCGCGGCCTTGTCATCGAACTCGGCCGCCGCCCCGACGCCGGCGAGAATCAACCGGCCCGCCGAGAGGCCAGCTGGAGCGAGAATGTCGAGAAAGGAGCCGGGCTTGCCGGAAAAGCCGGTGGCCGCCACGGCTCGCTCGAACGCTTCGGTCATCTGGCCGATCAAGGCGCTCCCAATGGCGCCGGCCCTGTTGTCCGGATCGACGAGAATGACCACTACCGGGGCATCGGCCTCGAGCGTCTTGGAAAAGGAGAGAGAGGGAGCAGCCGCCATGATTTCTTCCTGATTGCCGGGCACCCATCAGCGGGTGCGGTCCGGACATGCCGGCCGAATGTGGCGCTTGATGGGAGAGAGAGCAAGACTGGAGTTCAATCCCACGTAGCCTGCACCGGCGGGCGCGGGACGACGGACCCGAAAATTTACCCTTTTCGGGAAGGAAGAATTCACTATAGGGCTGCTAGCCTCGGCTGTCCTGCCCTCGGCAGGCTCGACATGGGTTCACGATGCGGCGTTTCGGTACCTACCTTTTTTCGCGAACGCTCTACGCCTTCATCGGCGTGTTGATGACGCTCGCCGGCATCGCGTGGGTGACGCAGGCGCTGCGCCGGTTCGATCTGGTCACCGCCAAGGGACAGGCGATCGCCGTCTATCTCGGCCTCACCATGCTATCGATGCCGCGCGTCCTTGGCGTCGTCGCTCCCTTCGCGCTCGTGGTGGCTCTCGTCCTCGTGCTGCAGCGGCTTCAGGCGGACAGCGGCATCGTCGCGATCACCGCTGCCGGCGTGTCGCAGCGGCGCTTCGCCCTGCCCTTCGTGGGAGCGGCGCTGACGGTTGCCGTCTTCATCGCCGCCATCGCCTTCTGGCTCAGCCCCACCGCCTCGCGGTCCGTCTACGACATGATGCAGACGGTACGGGCGGACATCGTCGCCAACGTCATCCAGCCCGGACGTTTTACCCAGGTCGACGCTGGCCTGACCTTCCACATCCGCAATCGTGACGGAGACGGATCGCTGCTCGATCTGTTCATCGTCGACGACCGCAGCCCCGAGTTCTCCTACACCTACTCCGCCAAGCGCGGCCGTGTTGCCGAGGTGATGGGCCGATCCATGATCGTGATGGAACAGGGAACCGTGGAACGGAAGGCGAAGGACAGCGGGGCCAATACCTTCGTCACCTTCGGTTCCTATGCCTTCGACCTCAGCCAGCTCACCTCGAAGGCCGGCGACGCCAGTTACGGCCTGTCGGAGCGGACGCTCGGCGAGCTGTTCGACATGCGCAAGACGGACGGCGATCCGGAAATCATGCCCGAGATCATGAACCGCATCGCCGAGCCGATCTATCCATTGGCACAGGCGCTCGCCGTGTTCCTCTTCCTCGGCTTTCCGACCAGCAATCGCCGCGGCCAGACACTTCCCGTCACCATGGCCATCATCGTCGGCTCGCTGGTCCGCGTGCTCGGATTTGCCGTCATGGGCATCTCCAAGGGATCGCCGGAGATTTCCTTCATGGCCGTTGTCGCCCCGACGCTGATGGTGGCGGTCTTTGCCGCCATGATCGTCATCGGCGTCCACCCGGTGGTTTCCACCGGCTTTGCCGACAAGCTGATCGACCGCGTGAGGCGTGCGATGGCCGGCAGACAGGAGGCCGCTCGATGATGGGCCGGTCGCTCGCCACCTATTTCACGTTGCGTTTCGCCGGTTGGATCCTGGGCGTCTTCATCGGCATCTTCCTGCTTGTCTTCCTGATCGACTCGATCGAGCTGCTGCGCTCCAGCGGCGGCCGCAACGACATCACGGTGCCTGTCGTCATCGCCGCCTCGGCGCTGCGCGTGCCGGCGCTGATGGAACAGGTCCTGCCCTTCGCGGTCTTGCTGGGTTCGATCGCCGCCTTCATCACGCTGTCCCGTGGCTCGGAACTGATGATCGTGCGGGCGGCGGGACTCTCCGTCTGGCAGTTCACGCTGCCGGCCCTGGCCTTTGCCCTCGTGCTCGGCGTCGCAACATCGACGATCTACAACCCTCTCGCCACATTGGCCCGCAATCTGTCGAGCGACATGATGGTCGGTTCACGCGCCAGCGTCATGACGACGCTGCTCTCCGGATCGGCCACGCCGAGCTGGACGAGACAGCGCACCGGCGATGGCAATGCCGTGCTGCATACGGAAGGCATCTCGGACGGCGGCCAGACGATCCTGCAACCGATCTTCTGGGTGTTCGGCGCCGACGGCATGCTCACCGAACGCGTCGAGGCGCGAATCGGGCAGCTCGAACCTGGCCGGTGGAACCTCTCCGAAGTGACGGTTACTCAGAGCAGCGGCGTTCCCGAGCGTCACGACAGCTATTTTCTGCCGACGGCGCTGACCGCCGAGCAGGTGGCGGGGGGGCTTGGCTCACCGGACAGCATCTCCTTCTGGCAGCTTCCCGCAGCGATCGCCCAGGCACGCGCCTCGTCGTTGCCGGCAAACAGATTCAGCCTTCAGTATCAATCGCTCCTGGCAAGACCGCTGCTGCTGGCGTCGATGGTGCTCATCGCCGCAACAGTGTCCTTGGGATTTGCACGATATGGCGGTGGCGAGAAGATGATTCTCGGTGGCGTCGTCGCCGGCTTCGTGCTTTATGTCGTCATCGAGGTTGCCCGTTCGCTGGGCAGCGAAGGGCTGGTTTCGCCGGTCCTCGCCGCGTGGGCGCCCTCGGTCGTGGCCATCCTGCTGGGGTCCACGGTTCTGTTGTTCCGCGAGGATGGGTGAGCGTGCGTAGATCTGTCGTATCGCAGGCATCGGAGCCGAGAGCCGCTGCGCGCCTTCTGTGTGGCGTGGCGGTGTCGATCCTCGTTTTCCTGCCCGCCGGCGCCTTTGCCCAGTTCGTGACCGACACCTCGCTGACGGGCATGATCAGCGCGGCCAAGCAGCCCAGCGCCGACGAGAAGATGATGATCGAGGCCGACACGGTGGCCTACGACATGGACGTCGATTCGGTCACGGCCACGGGTCGCGTCGTCATCTACTATCTCAACCACGTGGTTGTGGCCGATGAGGTCGTCGTCAACCGCAAGACCAAGCGCGTGACGGCAACCGGTCACGTCGAGATCACCGACCCCGCCGGCAATGTGGCCCGAGGCGACCGAATCGATCTGGACAACGACCTCGCCAACGGCATCGTCGAAGGTATCGAGCTCGTTACCTCCGAGCGCATCGCTTTCACCGCGCGGAATGCCACGCGAAGCAACGGCGACCTGACCGTCTTCAACGAGGGCACCTATCTTCCCTGCGTCGACTGCAACGGCGTGAAGGGCAAGAAGCCAATCTGGCAGATCAAGGCGAATCGCATTCTGCACAAGCAGAAGGATCAGACGATCGTCTTTGAGAATGCCACCTTCGAGTTTTTGGGCGTACCTCTCGCCTGGGTGCCGGTGCTGTCCCTGTCCGACCCGTCGGTGAAGCAGAAGACCGGCTTCCTGATGCCGAGCATTAAGAGCAGCAAGACACTCGGCTACTCGGTGAAGGTTCCCTATTACGTCGCTCTCGACCCGAGCTACAGCCTGACGCTGACGCCAAGCGTCTATTCGCGTCAGGGCCTGCTGTTCTCGGCAGATTGGCGGCAGCGTCTGGAGACCGGCGAGTACTCGATTACCCTTTCCGGAATCCGTCAGAGTTCCCCTGAAGCCTTCGCTGGCCGGTCTGGCGATGAGCTCTGGCGTGGCTCCGTGGAGTCGAAGGGTTCGTTCTCGATCAACAAGAACTGGTCGTGGGGCTGGGAAACCGCGGTGGCGAGCGACACCACCTTCATGGACGACTACGACCTCAAGTCCGGCAACTCGGACGTTGCGGTGAACAAGCTCTACCTGACGGGGGTTCGCGACCGGAACCGCTTCGACATGGCGGCCTACGGCTTCTTCGTGCAGCAGGAGGACTCGCAGACTTCCAAGCTGGCGCAGGACCACGACCTTCAGGAGAAGCAGCCGTTCGTCTATCCGGTAATCGACTACAAGGTCTACGCCAAGGATCCGGTCTGGGGCGGCGAAGCGTCCCTGACGACCAACTTCACCAACATCACCCGCACCAAGGACGACATCTACGAGATCGACAGCAACGGCAATGGCGTCCTGGATCCGGGTGAGAAGACGCGCGTGCGAGCTGCGGCCGGCACCTTCGATCGCTTCAGCATCGACGCCATGTGGCGCCGTCGCATGGTCGACCAGACCGGCGGCGTGACGACGCCGTTCCTCTACTTCCGTGGCGATGCCATCTTCTCCAACCCGCACAACAGCAGCGTTCTACCGGAGACCTCCAGTGGCATGCTGGTGCGCGGAATGCCCGCGGCGGGCTTGGAGTACAGCTATCCGGTCGCGATCACTTCGCCGATCGGAAACCAGATCATCGAGCCGATCGCTCAGCTGATTGTTCGTCCGAACGAGTTGGAAGCGACCTATATCCCGAACGAAGACGCCCAGAGCCTCGTCTTCGACGCCAACAACCTGTTCGACTACGACAAGTTCTCCGGCTACGACCGCGTCGAGGGCGGCACCCGCGCCAACATCGGCGTTCGCTATTCCGGCTCCTTCAGCCACGGTTTCGGCGTCAGCGGTACCTTCGGCCAGTCGTTCCAGCTCGCGGGGGTCAATTCCTTCGCCAAGGCGACCCAGTACAGCACCGGTTCGTATTCCGGCCTCGAGTCGGACGTGTCCGACTATGTCGCGGGCCTCAGCCTCAGCACCAAGACGGGCTTCCTTGCCAGCAGCGGTGTGCGCTTCGACAACGAGAATTTCGAGGTCAACCGCTTCGACAGCCAGATCCTCGGCATCGGCGGACCACTCACCGCCGCCCTGACCTACGCCTATATCCGCTCGCAGCCCGACCTCGGCATCGACACCGATCGGTCGGAACTGCAGGCCTCCGCCAGCCTTCGGCTTTCGGAGAATTGGCGCGTGTTCGGTTCGAGCCGCTACGATCTCATCAGCGACGAGTTCGTCCGGCATGCACTGGGCCTGGCCTATGATGCGGAAGAATTCTCGGTATCGTTCTCCTATTCGAACGACCTGACCACCACGCCGAGCGACCAGACCTTCTATCTTCGTGCGGGCTTCCGGACGCTGGGCGAGGTCGGCTCCTCATTTGGCATCGACAAATAGTGCATCCGGTTGCCGTTCGCGTCCGATTTGGCGAACCATCGACTTGACAAATTCCGTTGGTAAATGCTCCGACGGTTTCGGATGGCAACGGGTGGAGAAGGTAGACATGCACATCGTGACGATCGCGAGAAACATGCGGGGCGCGCTGCTTGCCGCAACCATTGCTGCGGTGGTTTCAGCATCGCCCGCCGGCTTCGCCGTGATCGCGCCAGCTCAGGCGGCGAGCACCATCAAGGTCGTGGTCAACGATCAGGCGATCACCACGATGGACGTTCAGGCCCGCGCGCGCCTGCTCCAGCTGGCCATGCATCTTCCGGCCGGCCCGGCCGCCAAGGCCGCGCAGGACGAACTGATCGACGAGCAGCTTCGTCTTCAGGAAGGGGCCCGGCGTGGCGTCGTGGTCAGCGAGGACGCGGTGGTTGCCGCCCTCACCAGCATCGCATCGCGTTCAAAGATGACCCTGCCCCAGTTCGAGCGTGCTCTCGGCTCTGGCGGCGTACCCATCAAGACCTTCAAGGATCGCATCCGCGCGCAGATGGTGTGGGGACGCATCGTGCGGGCCAAGATCCAGCAGGACATCAAGACGGAATCGGCCGACCTCATCCAGCAGATGCGCAACCGCGAGAAGAATGCCGACGCGGTCACGGCCAACGACTACATGCTCCAGCGCGTGGTGTTCGCCGTGCAGAGAAGCGCCTCGCCGGCCGATGTCAACCGCCGCAAGGCCGAGGCCGAGGCGTTACGGGGCAAGTTCCGCAGCTGCAGCGAGGGACTGGCTCTCGCCAAGGGCCTTCGGGAAGTGGCGGTCGTCAACGTCGGCCGCAAGCTGGCAAGCGAAGTGCCGCCGGCCCTGAAGGATGAGCTTGAGAAAACCGCCGAAGGCCGTCTGACGCCGCCGGAGCGCTCCGATCTCGGTTTTGAGATGTATGCGATCTGCAGCAAGATCGCGGTAACCGGCGAAGCCGCCGTTGCGGCGGGTCTCGATGCCGAGGCGCTCGACAAGCGCGGCGAGGAGACCTCGAAGAAGCTGACCCAGGAACTGCGGCAGAAAGCCAACATCATCTATCGCTGAGCATAGCCGATATGTCTGCGACCAAGCCGGGACTTCCCCTCGCCGTTTCGGTCGGCGAACCTGCCGGCATCGGAGCGGAAATCATTGCCAAGGCGTGGCTTCTGAGACGGGACAAGGATCTGCCCCCCTTTTATGTGGTGGGCGATCCGGCTTTCGTGCGGAGCCGTCTCGCTCGCGCAGGACTTGAGGTTCCCCTGGACGTGACGACACCGGAGGCGGCGAGCGATGTCTTCGCCGACTCCCTGCCGGTGTTCGATCTGGGCCATCCGGTCGAAGACAGACCCGGCGAACTGTCGGGCGTGACGGCAGCGGCAACGATAGCCGCGATCGAGACGGCGGTCCGTCACGTGCGGGGCGGCCGCGCGGCCGGTATCGTCACCGCTCCAATCCAGAAGTCCAATCTCTACGCCGCCGGATTCAAGTTTCCGGGGCATACCGAGTTCCTCGGCGAGCTGTCCCTGAGGCTCTGGCCCGGCGCTCCTCATGAGCCGATCATGATGCTGGCCGGCCCCGAGCTCGCCACCGTGCCGGTCACCGTCCACATCGCGCTGCGCGACGTGACGAAGTCGCTCACCGGCGAGATGATCGTCAAGGCCGGCCGCATCGTCGCCCGCGAAATGAAAGGCAAGTTCGGTATCGCACGGCCGCGCCTTGCTATCGCCGGCGTCAATCCGCATGCCGGAGAAGACGGGGCCATGGGGCGTGAGGATATGGAGATCGTTGCGCCGGCCGTCGGCCAGCTCCGCGCCGAAGGCGTGGACGCGCGCGGGCCGCTGCCGTCCGACACCCTGTTCCATGCCGCCGCGCGCAAGACCTATGACGTGGTGCTCGCCATGTACCACGACCAGGCCCTCATTCCGGTGAAGACGATCGCCTTCGACGAGACCGTCAATGTCACGCTCGGCCTGCCCTTCGTCCGCACCTCGCCCGACCACGGCACGGCGCTCGATATTGCCGGCCAGGGCGTGGCTAATCCCTCCAGCCTGATCGCCGCGCTCCGCATGGCCGGACGCATGGCGGCGATCGGAGCGACGGCATGAGCCAGATCGACGACCTGCCACCATTGCGCGACGTCATCGAGCGTCACGGCCTATCGGCATTGAAAAGCCTCGGCCAGAACTTCCTGCTCGACCTCAACCTTACGTCCCGGATCGCCCGCGCCGCCGGCAATCTGGCCGGGCGTACGGTCGTCGAGATTGGTCCCGGTCCCGGCGGCCTGACCCGCGCCATTCTCGCCGCTGGCGCTGCGCACGTTCACGTCGTCGAACGCGACCGACGGGCGATCGCCGCGCTTGAGGAAATTGCCGCCCATTATCCCGGCCGGCTGCACATCATCGAAGGTGATGCTCTGGAGGTCGACAGTGCCGCCCTAGGCGACGAGCCGCCGGTGATCATGGCCAACCTGCCCTACAACATTGCGACGCCTCTCCTCACCGGCTGGCTTTCCCCGGCAAGCTGGCCGCCACGTTGGACGGCCATGGTACTGATGTTCCAGAAGGAAGTCGCGGACCGCATCACAGCGGCAGCCGGCGAGGATGCCTATGGCCGCCTCGGCGTGCTCTGCGGCTGGCGCAGCTACGCCACGCAGATGTTCGACATTTCGCCGAAGGCTTTCGTGCCGCCGCCGAAAGTGACGTCGACGGTGGTGCATTTCGCACCGCGCCCCGAGCCCCTGCCCTGCGTTCAGGCCGATCTCGAAGCCGTCACCGCCGCCGCCTTCGGCCAGCGTCGTAAGATGCTGCGGCAGAGCCTCAAGGCGCTCGGGGTCGATCCTCTTGCCCTTTGCGCCGCCGCAGGGGTCGATCCGACAGCCCGCGCCGAGACGATCCCGGTCAAGGGGTTCGTCGACATCACAAACGCCTGGCAGGCGATGCGATAGGTCTCAGGCCAGAAGCGTTCCGACGAAACCCTCGATGCCCTCGGCCGCGCGCGACCGGCGGCTGCGCTCGGCGCGCAGGATGGCGGTCAGGTCGGCGAAGGCGGCGTCGAGATCGTCGTTGACCACCACATAGTCGAAGTTCGACCACTCGGCGATCTCCCGTCTGGCATTCACCAAACGCTTCTCGATCACCTCGGGCGCATCCTCCGCACGCCGCGTGAGCCGCGAGCGCAACTCGGCCATCGACGGGGGCAGAATGAACACCGAGACGACGTCGGACGACATCTTCTCGCGCAGTTGGGCGGCGCCTTGCCAATCGATATCGAACAGCACGTCGCGCCCGGACGCCAAGGCCTCCTCCACGGGCGCCTGGGGCGTGCCGTAATAGTTGCCGTGAACCTCGGCCCACTCCAGCAACTCACCACCGTCGCGCATCGACAGGAACCGCTGCTGCGAGATGAAGTGGTAATGCACGCCATTGATCTCGCTTGGGCGGCGATCGCGCGTGGTCACCGAAATCGACAGCGTCATGTCGCGGTCGGTATCGAGAATGTTGCGCGACAGCGTGCCCTTGCCGGCTCCGGAGGGCGAGGAAATGACGAACATCAAACCGCGGCGGGGGAAACGGACATGCCTTTGGTCGGCCATGGGACTCACTCGACGTTCTGAACCTGCTCCTTGAACTGATCGACGACAGCCTTGAGGGCCAGTCCGATCCGTGTCAGGGCCGTATCGTTGGATTTGGAGCAGAGGGTGTTGGATTCCCGGTTGAACTCCTGCGCCAGGAAATCCAGCCGGCGGCCCACGGCGGCATCGCTCGCCATGAGTTCGCGGGCCTGGGAGATGTGAGCCTTGAGGCGATCGATCTCCTCGCGCACATCGGCGCGGGTGGCGATGAGCGCCGCTTCGACGTGGAGGCGCTGCGGGTCGATGTCTTCGCGGGCCAGCAAGACGGCAAGCTGCTCTTCGAGGCGGTCGCGGATCGCTTCCGGCGTACGGGCCGGCAGGGCTTCCGCCTCGGCAACGAGACGGGCAACCTCGTTCACCTGCTCACCCAGGATGCGGGCCAGGGCCACGCCCTCGGCGGCACGCGACGCCTGAAAGTCGGCAAGGACCTTGTCGAACGTGGCGATAAGCTCGGCTTCGAAGGCCTTCGCGCTCTCCTCGTCCGGCGCCGCCTCGACCACCTCGACAACGCCACGGACGGCGAGAAGGCCGTCGAGCGAGGCATCGCGAATACCGGGCGTGCCTGAATGGCGACGCGCCACATCGATAAGTGCGGAAAGCAGGTTCTCGTCGATGCGGAAGGTCTGGGTCGACGTCTCGCGCGATACCGTCAGGTTGATCGACACGTTGCCGCGCGACAGCGCCTCTGATGCCTTGCGGCGCACCGCCGCTTCGACAGCGTCGAAACCCGGCGGCAAACGCAGCCGAAGATCGAGCCCACGGCCGTTTACCGCGCGCAACTCCCAGGCGAAACGGTTGCCTGCCGCCGAGCCGTCGAGGCGGGCGAATCCTGTCATGCTCTTCAGCGGCATGGTCTCACCTCCAGTCCTGTCCGGCTTTTACACCAGCCCGCCAAAGCGCCAAGAGAAAAATGCGGCCGGCGGCCGGGCCGCCTTGCGGCGATCGCCTTCACAGCTCCACGCCCGTGACATAGGCTCAATGCTGGAACCAAGGGAGAAAGCCAATGGAATACCGTCTTCTCGGACGTTCGGGCCTCAAGGTCTCGACGCTCACCATGGGGACCATGACGTTCGGAGGCCGGGGCGCCTTCGCCAAGGTCGGCTCCGTCGGCCTCACGGAGGCGGCAAGGCTCATCGACCTTTGCATCGATGCCGGCGTCAACCTGATCGACACGGCCGATGTCTACTCGGACGGCCTTTCCGAGGAGATCGTCGGCGACCTCATGCAGGAGCGCAAGGGCAAGGGCGTGCTGCTGGCCACCAAGGTCCGCTTTCCGATGGGAGCCGGCCCCAACGATCGGGGGCTCAGCCGCCATCACATCGTATCCGGTTGCGAGGCCAGCCTGCGTCGCCTCAAGACCGAAACCATCGACCTCTACCAGGTCCACCAATGGGACGGCCTGACACCGGTCGAGGAGTTCATGGAGGCGCTCGACAGTCTGGTAAGCGCCGGCAAGGTCCGCTACGTCGGCTGTTCCAACTTCTCCGCCTGGCACATCATGAAGGCGCTCGGCGCGGCCGCCGCCGAGCATCGCCAGCGCTTCGTCTCGCAGCAGATCCACTACACTCTGGAGGCTCGCGAAGCGGAATACGAACTGGTTCCGCTCTCGCTCGATCAGGGGCTCGGCATTCTGGTCTGGAGCCCGCTCGCCGGCGGCCTCCTGTCCGGCAAGCACCGTCGCAACGCCGCCGCGCCGGAGGGTACGCGCCAGCTAGCCGGCTGGACGGAGCCGCCCATCCGCGATGAAAATCGGCTCTGGACCATCGTCGATACGCTGGTGGGGATCGCAGACGCCCGCGGCGTCAGCGCGGCTCAGGTGGCGCTTGCATGGCTGCTCGGTCGTCCGGGCGTGACATCTCTCGTGATCGGCGGCCGCACCGAGGCGCAGTTTGCCGACAACCTGAAGGCCGCCGACCTCCAGCTTTCCGAGGGGGAGCGCAAGCGGCTCGACGAGGTCAGCGCGCTGCCTCTTCTCTATCCCTATTGGCACCAGCTCCAGACCGCCAGGGATCGCCTGGGGCCGGCCGATCTCAGCTTGTTTGGACTGAGCTGACCCAAATACCATTGCGCCGCCGGCGGGACAGGCTCGCCGACGGCGCAATGCGAAAGCATCGGGTTATCTAGCCCTTGCGCGGCGGCGCCGTCGATGCGCCAGTCACCAACTCGATCGGCAGTTCGACCACGCGTCCGCCGGCACCGTCCGGCTTTTCGCCCAGGATGAGCTCGACCGCCGCTTCTCCCTTGCCGATGGCCGGCTGATGAATGGTGGTGAGGGGCGGGTTGGAGCTGGCAGCCTCCTCGATGTCGTCGAATCCGATCACCGAGAAGTCTTCGGGCACCTTGCGGCCCAGGGACTGGAGATAGGCTATGACCTGCAACGCCACGCGGTCGGATGCGCAGACGAAGGCGGTGGTATCCGGATTGGCGGCGAGCACGGCATCGACGCCGGTCCGCACACCGTCGAACTCGGAACCGGTCTCGAACACCGGCTGCGGCGGCAGGCCAGCAGCCCTGAACGCATCGCGGTAGCCGGTGAGCCGCCGACGCACCACCTCGAAGGAAGCCCGTTCGGCCCGGACATCGTCAACGAAACCGACGCGCACCTCCGTCTCGGTCTCGAAGGTGAAGACGGCAAAATGCCGGTGGCCGAGATCGAGAAGGTGCTGGGCCGCGTCGCGGGCGCCGCGATAGTCGTCGATCCTGACGACGTCGAAACCGGGACCTACGGGAAAGTCCACCGCCACGAACGGCAGGCCGCGCTTCTTGGCCAACTCGACGAGCATGTTGCCTTCGTTGAGGCAGTTGAGAACGAAGCCATCGACGAGAGCCGTGCGGATGTTCCAGGCGGCGATCTCATCGTCGAGCGCCGACACCAGCGAAATGCCGGCGCCGCGCGCCTCACAGGCCCGGGCGACGCCAGACAGGAACAGGCGGGTGTATTGATCGTCGAAGAAACAGTTGAGAGGGCCGACGGTCACCACCCCGATGGCGTTGACGCGTCCCGCTCGGAGCAGGCGCCCGCGCGGGTCGGGGCCTCGATAGCCGAGGGACCGTGCCGCTTCCTCGACCCGCTCGCGCAATTGGTCGGAAACCAAGCCCGGTCGGTTGAAGACGTTGGAAACCGTTCCCTGGCTGACGCCGGCGGCTCGCGCCACGTCGGCCAGTTTCACGGTCTTGCTGTGCGGAGTTGAACTTTCACCCATATGTCCGTCCGATGCACCGGGTACCCGGCTGTACTGACGAGGGACAACGGCGTCTCTCTTCCCGAGATCGCAACCAAAATCCGCACGACGCCTACCGGTCAGCAACCGGCAAGCGTCGCCCGGAAGTCAGCCACCCATGCCCCCCGGCGAGTGACCGACCGATCAGTTCCATTGATGCGACCGATCTCGTTGAAACGATATACGCAAAACCCTTGAGAACAACAAGAAACTTGCGTTTCATAACCATTGGTCGCACCGGAGCGCCGCCGACATGTCCGTCTCGCGAACGTCGGCCAGACGGATTCCTCCGGGAGAGAATGCGGTCTCTCTCCCGGAAGAAGGGCCTCAGAGGATGAAGCGGCTGAGGTCGGTGTTGTGGGCGAGGTCGCCCAGCGCGGCCCTGACCGCCGCGCCGTCCACAGTGATCTCCTCGCCGGACCTGTCGGGGGCGGAGAAGGAGATGTCGTCGAGAATGCGCTCGAGCACGGTCTGCAAGCGTCGGGCGCCGATGTTCTCGACGGTGGCGTTCACATGAACGGCGATCTCGGCGATGGCATCGATGGCATCGTCGGTGAAGTTGAGCGTCACCCCTTCGGTCTGCATCAGGGCCACATACTGCTTGATGAGGCTCGCCTGAGGCTCGGTCAGGATGCGGCGGAAGTCGTCCTTGTCGAGCGGCTTCAGCTCGACGCGGATCGGCAGGCGGCCCTGAAGCTCGGGCAACAGGTCCGACGGCTTGGCGACGTGGAAGGCGCCGGAGGCGATGAACAGGATGTGGTCGGTCTTCACCGAGCCGTGCTTGGTGGACACCGTCGTGCCTTCGATGAGCGGCAAGAGGTCGCGCTGCACACCTTCGCGCGACACCGACCCGTCGCGGCCATCCTTGGCGCAGATCTTGTCGATCTCGTCGAGGAAGACGATGCCGTTGTTCTCCACCGCCTCGATCGCCTCGGCGACGATCTTATCCTGGTCGATCAGCTTGTCGGCCTCCTCGGCGGTGAGCAGGTCGTGGCTGTCTTTCACGGAAACGCGGCGCGTCTTCTTCACGCCGCCCATCATCTTCTGCATCATCTCGGAAAGATTGATGACCTGTCCGCCCGGCATGCCGGGGATGTCCATGCCGCCGGGGCTGCCGGTGGCGGTCAGTTCGACCTCGATTTCCTTGTCGTCGAGTTCGCCGGACCGCAGCTTCTTGCGGAAGGCGTCGCGCGTCGACGGGCTGGCAGAGGTGCCGACCAGGGCATCGAGCACCCGCTCCTCGGCAGCGAGATGGGCCTTGGCCTCGACGTCCTTGCGCCGCTGCGCCCGAACGAGCGAGATGCCGACCTCGAGGAGGTCGCGGACGATCTGCTCCACGTCGCGGCCGACATAGCCGATCTCGGTGAACTTGGTGGCCTCGACCTTGACGAACGGCGCGTTGGCGAGCCGGGCGAGACGGCGGGAAATCTCCGTCTTGCCGACACCGGTGGGGCCGATCATCAGGATGTTCTTGGGCAGCACCTCCTCGCGCAGCGAGGGGTCGAGCTGAAGGCGACGCCAGCGATTGCGAAGCGCGATGGCGACGGCGCGCTTGGCGTCCTTCTGGCCGACGATGTGGCGGTCGAGTTCGGAAACGATCTCGCGGGGCGAGAAATCGGGCATGGCTTTATCCTCGGATGGAGCGATCCGGAGTGGCGCGCTGGGGCCAGCGATCCGGCGGGATGGAACTCAGGCCTTGGGAAGGCTTTCGACGACGACGTTCTCGTTGGTGTAGACGCAGATGTCGGCGGCGATCTTCATTGCCTTGCGGGCGATGGTCTCGGCGTCGTGGCCACTGTCGGCCAGCGCGCGCGCGGCGGCGAGCGCGTAGGTGCCGCCGGAGCCGATGCCGGCGATGCCGCCCTCGGGCTCCAGCACGTCGCCGGTGCCGGTCAGCACCAGGGTGACGTTGGCGTCGGCGACGATCATCATCGCTTCGAGACGACGGAGATAGCGGTCGGTGCGCCAGTCCTTGGCGAGTTCGACGCAGGCGCGCATCAGCTGGCCGGGGTACTGTTCGAGCTTGGCTTCCAGCCGTTCGAACAGCGTGAAGGCGTCAGCGGTGGCACCGGCGAAGCCGGCGATCACGTCGCCGCGCCCGAGCGGACGCACTTTGCGCGCCGTGTGCTTGATGACGGTGGCGCCGAGCGTGACCTGCCCGTCCCCCGCGATCACCACTTTTCCGTCCTTGCGGACCGTCACGATCGTGGTGCCGTACCAGGTGGACGGATTGGTATGTTCCATCATGAGATGCTCCTTGCGGCAACGGTCACCCACCCGAAGCGTGGAAACCGTCCCTGAATGACGCCTTTATGTAGGACAGAAATGCCTCTATGCAACTTGCCTCTGGGAATGCCCGCATCACGGTTCCGACACCGCCCCGACCCTCAGGAGATCGCCCGATGAAGCTCATGGCCTTCGGCCTCGGCTATAGCGCCACGGCGGCGCTCAGTCGCCTTGCCCCGAGAGAGGTGGTCGGCACGACCCGTTCCGCAGCGAAGGCCGCCGCCTTGGCGCCGCTCGCCGAGATGCGCCTGTTCGACGGATCGCCGCAGGCGGCCGAGGCGCTGCGGCCGGCGCTTGCCGGCGTTACCCACGTCCTCGTCTCCATCGCCCCTGCCGAGGGCGCTGACGGCGGCGATCGCGTACTGCCGGTGCTTGCTGAGGCGCTTGCCGCCGAAAAATCGCTCGTCTCCATCGCCTATCTTTCGACGGTCGGCGTCTATGGCGACCACGATGGCGCCTGGGTGGATGAAACATCGGAATGCCGGCCGAAGAGTGCACGCTCCCTCGCTCGCGTGAAGGCGGAAAACCAGTGGCTGGCCTTTGGCGACGGCATCGGCGCCTCCGTGGCCGTGCTGCGCCTGTCCGGCATCTATGGCCCCGGTCGCAATGGGTTCGTCAACCTTGCCGAGGGCAGCGCTCGCCGCCTCGTCAAGCCGGGGCAAGTGTTCAACCGCATTCATGTCGATGACATCGCCGCCGCCGTGGAGCGGTCCTTCGCGACAGGTGCCAGCGGTCTTTTCAACATAACCGACGACGAGCCGGCGCCGCCGCAGGACGTCGTCGCCTACGCCGCCGAACTGATGGGCGTGGAACCGCCACCGGAGCAGGATTTCGAGACGGCCGAGCTGTCGCCGATGGCCCGCAGCTTCTATGGCGAAAACAAGCGGGTAGCCAATCTCAAGAGCAAGTCCGAACTCGGGCTCAGCTACGCCTATCCGAACTACCGCGCCGCCTTCGCCCGCATGTGGGCCGAGGGAAGCTGGCGCTAGAGTCGTTCAGACGCAGCTCCGGACGCAAAACCGGTAGCTGGAGCTGCTCGAAACGGCAAACCGCCCCGCTGCCGAGGGCAACAGGGCGGTTCCGATGATGGATGCAGGCGGCGGTCAGGCGAGCGTCGCCGCCGCCTTCTGCAGCTTGTTGGCCGCATCGTCGATCGACTGCGTCGAGCTGCTGATGTCGGCCAGCGCCTTGGCGATTTCCTCGACGCCGTTCGCGGCGGTGTGCATGCTGCCGGACATGTTCTGCGTCACGGCGGCCTGCTCTTCGACGGCGGCGGCGATCGACGAGGAGATGTCGTTGATGCGGGTGATGATGGAGGTGATTCCGTCGATGGACTGCACCGCCTTGGACGAGATGGTCTGCACCGCCGCGATTTCGCTGGCGATCTCGTCAGTGGCCTTCGACGTCTGGGCGGCGAGCTGCTTCACCTCCTGCGCGACGACGGCGAATCCCTTGCCCATCTCGCCGGCCCGCGCCGCCTCGATGGTGGCATTGAGGGCGAGCAGGTTGGTCTGACCGGCGATGGTGTTGATGAGCTCGACCACCTGGTCGATCTTCTGGGCCGCCGCCGCGAGGCCGGACACCACCTTGGTCGCGGTATCGGCCTGCGTCACGGCATCCTGCGACACCGACAGCGCAACGCTCACCTGGCGGCTGATTTCGCCGACGGAGGAGACGAGCTCCTCGGCGCCGGCGGCGACCGCCTGCACGTTGGAAGCGGTAATCCCCGCCGTCGAGTTGGCGCCTGCCGCCTCGGCGTTCGAGCGGGCGATCATGTCGGCCACCTCGGCGAGCTCACGGTTGATCTCGGTCTGGGCGGCCTGCCGCTTGCGCCGCCGCTCCATGACGGCGGTGATGTCGGTTGCAAACTTGGTGACGCGGACAAGCCGGCCGGTGCCGTCGAAGATCGGATTGTAGGTCGCCTGCAGGAAGACGTCCCGGTTTCCCTTGCCGACCCGGTGGAACTCGTCCGACTTGAACTGTCCGGCGCGAAGATCGTCCCAGAATTTCTTGTAGGCCGGACTGTTGCGCTCCTCGGGCGTAACGAACATCGAGTGATGCTTGCCGACGATTTCGGAGAGCTTGTAGCCGAGCGCCTTTTCGAAGTTCTCGTTGGCCTCGATGATCGTGCCGTCGGGCTCGAAGGAAATCACGGCCTGGGCGCGGTTGATGGCGGCGATCTGCCCCTGGACCTTCACGTCCTCCAGCTTGCGATCGGTGACGTCGGTGGCGAACTTGACCACGCGGTAGACCTTGCCGGACTTGTCGATCAGCGGATTGTAGGTGCCCTGGATCCAGACGGAATGCCCGCCCCTGGCGATGCGACGGAACTCGGCCGACATGAACCGGCCGGCCTGCAGATCGCGCCAGAAGGCAGCGTAGGCCGGGCTCTGCACCTCGGTGGGATCGACGAACATCGAATGGTGCTTGCCGACGATGTCGGCAAGTTCGTAACCCATGACCTTCAGAAAATTGGCGTTGGCGGTGATGATCTTGCCGGTCGTGTCAAACTCGATGACCGCCAGGGACCGGTCGAGAGCGGCAAGCACCGCAGCTTCATGATTTGAAAAGGGCCACATGATCTTGGTTCCTACCCTATATGCCGACCTGCATCGCCAACCATTCCCCTTCGGAAAGCGAAGGAACCACGCATGGCACATGCAACGATAACGGCCCAGAAACTCTGCGGTCCGGCGACCGCCACGTCATTCATTCCCTTCAGTTAATTGGTTACTGATTTACGGGAAGTTTATGCCTCGCGGAATTACCGCAAGTAAAAACTCTACTCTTGGCTGCATATTCTTGATCTGCTGCACGCCAAGCGCCACCAAGTCTATCGGAAGATACCGTCACCACGAACTGACCATCGCCAACCGGCAACCAATCCCGTCGGCCGTGTCCCGCCCACCGCAGGCCTGTTCGGCGCCATGGGACTGGCGTCCGTTCGTGGAGCCGTATAAGAAATGGGCGCATTTCAATCGCGGTGACCCCCCAATGCTGAAAGCACGCGTCATCCCCTGTCTCGACGTCAAGGACGGCCGGGTGGTCAAGGGGGTCAACTTCGTCGACCTCATCGACGCCGGCGATCCGGTCGAGGCCGCCGCCGCCTATGACGCGGCCGGCGCCGACGAACTCTGCTTCCTGGACATCACCGCCAGCCATGAGAATCGCGGCACCATCCTCGATGTGGTTCGGCGCACGGCCGAGCGCTGCTTCATGCCGGTGACGGTGGGCGGCGGGGTCCGATCGGTCGAGGACATTCGGGAACTGCTGCTTGCCGGCGCCGACAAGGCTTCCATCATGTCGGCCGCCGTCCGCGACCGCGACCTCGTTCGTCGCGCGTCGGAGAAGTTCGGCAACCAGTGCATCGTCGTGGCCATCGACGCCAAGCGCGTGTCCTCGGACGACGGCAAGTCGCGCTGGGAAGTGTTCACCCATGGCGGGCGACAGGCAACCGGCATCGATGCCGTCGAATACGCCCAGGAGGTCGTCTCCCTCGGCGCCGGAGAGATCCTGCTCACCTCGATGGACCGCGACGGAACCAAGATCGGCTTCGACCTCGAGCTGACCCGCACGATCGCCGACGCGGTATCGGTGCCGGTCATCGCTTCGGGCGGTGTCGGCACCCTGGACCATCTCGTCGAGGGGATTCGGGACGGCCACGCCGGAGCGGTGCTCGCGGCGTCGATCTTCCACTTCGGCACATTCACCATCGGCGAGGCCAAGGCGCATCTTGCCGCGGCCGGCGTTCCCGTCCGCCTCCAGGGATGATCGGCATGGCTGACAGCACCTTCACACTTTCCGATCTCGAAACGATCGTCGCCGATCGGCTGAAGAACGGAGACGCCACCTCCTACACGCGCAAGCTGGCCGAGAAGGGCATCGCCAAGGCGGCCCAGAAACTGGGCGAGGAAGCGGTGGAAAGCGTGATCGCCGCCGTGACCGGCGACGCCGACGCGCTGACCTACGAAAGCGCCGATCTCCTCTATCATCTCGTCGTTGTGCTGGCGCTGAAGGGCGTGCCTCTCGACGACGTGCTCGCCGAGCTCAAACGCCGCACAGCGCAGTCCGGCCTGCAGGAAAAGGCCAGCCGCCCGGCCGACTGACCTCTCGACCATGGCATGCCGGCCGCGGCCGGCGGCCGATTCCCGCCATGTATCCGAGATCAGCGGATCGCCCGAGGCGATCCGGAGATGGTGACGAATGGAACAGTTCGTGCGGAAAGCGCTGTCGCCCTACGAAGTCTACACCCGCGCCGACTGGGCCGTGCTCAGGGCCGGCATGCCGCTGACGCTGACGCTCGACGACGTCATCCGCCTGCGCTCGCTCAACGACCCGGTGCAGCTCGACGAGGTGTCGGACATCTTCCTGCCGCTGTCACGGCTCCTGTCGCTCTACGTCGAATCGGCGCAGATGCTGCACTCGTCCACGCGCCGTTTCTTCGGTCGCTCGGACGCCAAGAAGCCCTTCATCATCGGCATTGCTGGCTCGGTGGCTGTCGGCAAGTCGACGACGGCGCGCATTCTGAGGGCGATGATGTCGCGCTGGCCATCGTCGCCGAAGGTCGACCTGGTCACCACCGACGGCTTCCTGTTTCCGAACGCCGTGCTGCGCGAGGAGGGCCTGATGGAGAAGAAGGGCTTTCCGGAAAGCTACGATCGGGCCGCCCTCCTCTCCTTCCTGACCGACATCAAGGCCGGCAAGCCGAACGTCTGGGCGCCGGTCTACTCCCACCTCGTCTACGACATCGTCCAGGACGAGCGCATCGTCGTCGACCAGCCCGACATTCTGATCCTTGAGGGGCTCAACGTCCTCCAGACCGGCAAGCTGCCGCGCGACGGTCGGGCCATCCCCTTCGTCTCCGACTTCTTCGATTTCTCGATCTTCATCGACGCCGACGAGGCCGACCTGCAGCGCTGGTATGTCGAACGCTTCATGCGCCTGAGGCAGACCGCCTTCCGCGATCCGCAGTCGTACTTCCGCCGCTACGCCGAGATCTCGGAACAAGAGGCGCTGGACACCGCCGTCGGTCTTTGGACGCGAATCAACCTCGCCAACCTTCGCGAGAACATCCAGCCGACCCGTCTCCGGGCAGACCTCGTGCTGCGCAAAAGCACCAGCCACGCCATCGAGCAGGTCATGCTCAGGAAGCTGTGAAGGGACGGTTCAGGCCGAATAGACCCTTGTGCCGCCGATCCAGGTCGACTTGAGCTCGAAGTCGGGCGTCATCAGCAGGAAGTCTGCGTCAAGTCCCGGCGCCACCCGCCCCTTGCGGTTGCCGATGCGCATCGCCTCCGCCGGATAGACGGTGGCCATGCGGATCGCCTCGTCGAGGCCGATCTCGAAATGCTCCGCCGCGTAACGCACCGACGACAGCATGTCGATGTCGGCTCCCGCCAGCGTGCCGTCGGCAAGCGCCAGACGGCCGTCACGGCGGAAAATGGTGCGGCCGTTGAGTTCAAAGTCCGGCAGATCAGTGCCGATGGTCAGCATGGCATCGGTCACCAGGAAGATTCGTCCGGGCCCGCGCTTCGCCCTGAGCGCCACCCGCGCCGCCGCCGGATGAACGTGGATCCCGTCGGCGATGAGACCGGCGGAGATTGCGCTGTCGAGCACCGCGCCGACCATGCCCGGCGTCCGGTGGCCGAAGGGGCTCATGGCGTTGAAGAGGTGGGTCGCCGTACTGGCGCCGGCGGCGATGTAGGCGAGCGCCGTGTCGTAGTCGCAGTCGGTATGGCCGAGGCTGACGATGGCGCCGGCCGCGGCAAGGCGGCGAACGGCCTCGACCGGCGTCGACTCGGGGGCCACGGTCAGCATCGTCGGACCGGCGGCGAGCGCCCCGACGAGCTCCTTGATATCCGTCTCCTCCATCGGCCTCACGTAGGCGGCGGCGTGAACGCCCCGCTTGGCGGCGGAAAGATGCGGCCCCTCCAGATGCAATCCGAGGAATCCAGGAACGCCGGCCGCCCGCGCCGCCTTGCCGGCGGCGACCGCCTCGGAGCGAGTTTCGCGACGATCGGTGATCAGGGTCGGCAGCAGCGCCGTCGTGCCGAAATGAGCGTGGGCGGCACAGATGCGCTCGATGGTCGAAACGCTCGGCTCGTCGTTGAAGTTGATGCCGCCGCCGCCGTTGACCTGAAGATCGATGAAGCCGGGCACCGCAAGCAGGCCACCGGCATCGATCGCCTCGGCGCCGGCCGGCACGTTGTCGGGGGCAATGAAACGGCCGCCCTCCACGGCAAGCTCTGCGTCGTCGTGCCACGTGTTGCCGTCGAACAGGCGAATACCACGGATGTGAAGGGCGGACATCGGAACGTCTCCTTGATGGTGACGGATCAGGACTGGGGAAGCGTCAGTTCGGCGACGAAGTCGTAGGCGTCGGCTCGGTAGAGCGACCGGGTGAACTCGACCACCCGGCCCGAAGCGAGATAGGAAATGCGCTCGATGGACAGGCCGGCATCGCCGGCCTGAACGCCGAGCAGCGCCGCATCCTGTCCGCGAATATTGCAGGCGGAGATGCGCTGCACCGCCCGGACGGGTCGATGGCCGCTCCGGGCCAGCGCCTCGTAGAGCGAACCGTCCACGGAGGCGGGGTCGGGCAGCACCTCGGCCGAAAGCGCCGCCCGTTCGAGGGCAAGCGGCAGATCGTTGGCGATCCGCAGACGTTCGAGCCGGGCGACGAGGCCGCCACCGGCCAGCCCCAGCATCATCGCCTCTTCCGGCGACGGCAGGTGGAGCCCGCGATCGAGCCAGCGGGAGCTGGCCTTGAGGCCGCGCCGGGCCATGTCCTCGGTAAAGGAGGTGAGCAGCGACAGGGATTGTTCGACCCGCTCCACCGGCTTGACGACGAAGGTGCCGGACCCGTGACGACGCACGAGAAGACCGGCCTCGACAAGATCGTCCACCGCCTTGCGGACGGTGACACGGCTGATGCCGGCGAAATCGGCGATTTCGCGTTCCGGCGGCAGCGCATCGCCATGCTTGAGCCGCCCGTCGCCGATGGCCGCTTCGATCGCCTGTCGCAGCTTCAGATAAAGCGGGCCTGTGCCGGCGGCCTGCAACTGTTCGGGCGGTAATATGCTGGAGATGTCACCGCTCATTGCGCCTCTCCCTCACCGCCCCAAAAGCGCCGCGTAGCGAGCGCCACCGCCCCGTCGAGGGCATTGCCGAGCGGCGGTACCAGACGCGGCCGATGCCGAGTGGCCAGATAGCCGGGATAGAGCGGCGCAAGGCCGCCAAGCAGAGAGATGCGGCTCACGCCGTCGTCGACGATACGGTCGAGCGCCAGGTCGACCGACGCAGCCGCCTTCGTAACGATGTCGAGCGCAACGGCATCGCCCTCCTCCGCCGCCGAGAACACCGCCGGTGCGAAGCGCCCGAAGTCGCCGGGCGTCGCCGTCCGTGCGAACTCGACCATGGGGCCGGGTGCGCCGCCAAACTCGGCGATCAACCGATCGGTGAGCGGCGAAGGCGAGATGATGCGATCGTAGGCGAGCAACGCCGCCGAAAGGACCGCACGCCCCAGGCTGGCCCCGGAGCCGAAATCGCCGATGACGAAACCCCAGCCGCCATAGGATCGGACCGTACCGGCCCGCCGGGCGTAGAAAATCGAGCCGGTACCGAGAATGGCCACCGCTCCGTCGCCATCTCCCATGGCGCCCTCAAGCGCAATGAGACCGTCGGAGGACACCTCCACCCGGCCGGCTGGCAATGAGGTGGCAATGAAGGCGGCGGTGTCACCAACGTTGCTGCCGGCAAGGCCGAGCAGCACGCCGGAACGCTGAAGCGTGCCCTCGTCGAGGCCGGCGGCGGCAAAAGCCGCATCGATGGCGGTCATGATATTGCGGAGCGAGCCGGCCCGATCGCTCAGAACGTTGGCTGCCCCGCCGGCGCCGGTGGCAATGATGCGCCCGTCGCGGCCCGCCACAGCCGCCCGGCAGCCGGTCCCGCCTCCGTCGACGCCGATCACGAAATCCACCATCGCGCCCTCCTCCCTCAAAAGTACCAAAAAAATACCATTTGCCAATCGGCTTATTGATCGAGCCATCGGCTTTTTTGAGAGCCAAGCGGTATTTCATTGATTTTACAAAACAATATCATGCACTACTGCACGACGAGGCAAGGCGCGTCAGCAAAAATGAACGAAGTATGATTGTCCCTCTAGACAAGTGGTAGCTTTTTGGCATTATTGCCCGGGTGGGGAGTGGCACAATGACGGCAAAGCTCGGCACCGAGGATCGCGATGTCAATGCGAAGGGGTTCGACACCCTGCCGCCAGCGCGGATACTCGAAGTGCTCGCCGCGGCCCAGGTAAGCGCGGCGCGTAGCGTAGAAGCCGCAATTCCCGCCATCGCCCAAGCATCCGAACGCGCCGCAGCCGCTTTGATGGCGGGCCATCGCCTCGTCTACATCGGCGCCGGCAGTTCCGGCCTGATGGCGCTTGCCGACTGCCTTGAGCTGCCCGGTACCTATGGCATCGGCCTTAACGAGGCCATCGTCGTTCTGGCGGGCGGTCGCGACAGCCTCGTCGACATGCTGGGAACGGGCGAAGACGACGTCGAGGCCGGGGCTGCCGATCTCGCCGCCACCGGCATCGGCCCGGGCGACTGCGTCATCGCCGTCTCCGCATCCGGCTCGACGCCCTACACGGTCGCCGCCGTCCACGCCGCCAAAGAGCGTGGCGCCACGGTGATCGGCATTGCCAACAACGACGGCGCGCCGCTTCTTCAGGCCGCCGACGTGGCGGTTCTGCTCAGGACGCCGCCGGAAGTGGTGTCCGGCTCGACCCGCATGGGCGCCGGCACGGCACAGAAGATCACCCTCAACATGCTGTCGACGCTGATGGCCGTCCACCTCGGCCATGTCCACGACGGCCACATGGTCAACGTCAGGGCCGACAACGACAAGCTCAGGGCGCGCGCCGCCCGCATCGTGACCGACATCACGGGAATTTCGACCGACACGGCGACAGGGCTCCTTCGGGAGAGCCGCGGCTCGGTCAAGCACGCCATTCTGCTCGCCGCCGGCGCGGGAGATATCGAGGCGGCCAATGCCGCTCTCGTCGAGGCCGGCCAAAACCTGCGTCGGGCGATGTCGCTCGTCGCAAAATCATAATCGGGGTTCTCAACGCGCGTCTTCGGACGCGAGCAAAGGGAGACGGACGATGTATCGCACTACGTTGCAGGGTGTCCTGCTGGCATCGAGCATCCTCGCCGGCGTCGGCACGGCCATGGCGGCCGACGTCACGCTCAATATCGAGAGCTGGCGCAACGACGACCTTCAGATCTGGCAGGAAAAGATCATTCCGGCCTTCGAGGCCAAGCATCCGGGCATCAAGGTCACCTTCTCGCCGAGCGCGCCGACCGAATACAACGCGGCGCTCAACGCCAAGCTCGACGCGGGCTCCGCTGGCGATCTCGTCGCCTGCCGGCCGTTCGACACGTCGCTCGAACTGTTCAACAAGGGCAAGCTCGAAGATCTGACGGCCCTCGAAGGCATGAAGAACTTCTCCGACGTCGCCAAGTCCGCCTGGAGCACTGACGACGGCGCGAAGACCTTCTGCGTGCCGATGGCGTCCGTCATCCACGGCTTCATCTACAACAAGGAAGCCTTCGAGAAGGCCGGCGTCGAGGTTCCGAAGACCGTCGACCAGTTCTTCGCGGCCCTCGACAAGATCAAGGCCGACGGCACCTACATTCCCATGGCCATGGGCACCAAGGACATGTGGGAAGCCGCCACCATGGGCTACCAGAACATCGGCCCGACCTACTGGAAGGGCGAGGAAGGCCGCAAGGCGCTGATCGCCGGCACCCAGAAGCTGACCGACGAGCCGTGGGTCGAGCCCTATCGCGTGCTCGCCAAGTGGAAGCCGTATCTCGGCGACGGCTTCGAGGCCCAGACCTACCCGGACAGCCAGAACCTGTTCACGCTCGGCCGCGCCGCCATCTACCCGGCCGGTTCTTGGGAAATCTCGCTGTTCAACACCGCCGGTCTGAAGCTCGGCGCCTTCCCGCCGCCGGTCGTCAAGGAAGGGGATACCTGCTACATCTCCGACCACAACGACATCGCCATGGGCCTCAACGCCGCCAGCAAGAACAAGGAACAGGCCAAGGTCTTCCTCGAATGGGTGGCCTCGCCCGAGTTCGCCTCGATCTATGCCAACGCGCTGCCGGGCTTCTTCAGCCTGAACTCGACGGCCGTCGAGATGAGCGACCCGCTGGCCAAGGAGTTCGTCTCCTGGCGCGAGAGCTGCAAGCCGACCATCCGCTCGACCTATCAGATCCTGTCGCGCGGCACGCCCAACCTCGAGAACGAGACCTGGGCTGAATCGGCCAACGTGATCAACGGCACCGACACGCCGGAAGTCGCCGCCAAGAAGCTGCAGGACGGCCTCGACAGCTGGTACAAGCCGGCCAAGTGATGTGACACAAGACGGCGGCGCGGTTTTCCGCGCCGTCGCTCCTTCCGCCCGTCGGCCATCGCCGACCGGTCGCCGGCGCCACAGAGACTGACATGACCGACCTTGCACCCGAACAGGGCGAGCAAGCCTCGCGGCGGCGGCCGCGGCGCTGGCATATCCTCGTCTTCCTCGCTCCCGCCGTCATCATCTACACGGCGGTGATGATCCTGCCGCTTATCGAGACGCTGCGGCAGTCCCTCTTCAACGTCGTCGACGGCGAGCACGTGTTCGTCGGCTTTTCGAACTTCGCGACGTTGTTCGGCGACCCGCGCTGGGCGGCCGACTTCTGGAACGCGCTCGGCAACAACTTCGTCTTCTTTCTGATCCACATGGCGGTGCAGAACCCGATCGGCATAGCGCTCGCCGCGCTGCTGTCGCTGCCCGGCCTGAGGTTCGCCGCCTTCTATCGCACGGCCTTCTTCCTGCCGACGCTGCTGTCCTTCGTGATCGTCGGCTTCATCTGGAAGCTGATCCTGTCGCCGATCTGGGGCGTCGCTCCCTGGCTGATGGATCTCGTCGGCATGAAGGCGCTGTTCGGCCCCTGGCTCGGCAAGCCGGGGTCGGCGCTGATCGCCGTGTCGCTGGTCTCGGTCTGGCAGTTCATCGGCATTCCGATGATGCTGATCTACGCCGCGCTTCTCAACATTCCCGAGGAGGTGATCGAGGCGGCTGAGATCGACGGCATCACCGGCTGGGGGCAGTTCTTCAAGATCAAGCTGCCGCTCATCCTGCCGGCCATCGGCATCATCTCGATCCTCACCTTCGTCGGCAACTTCAACGCCTTCGACCTCGTCTACACCATGCAGGGCGCGCTGGCCGGTCCGGACAAGGCGACCGACATCCTCGGCACCTTCCTCTACCGCACCTTCTTCGGCTTCCAGCTTCAGCTCGGGGACCAGTCGATGGGGGCCACCATCGCCACGATCATGTTCCTGATCATCCTGACGGGTGTCTGCATCTACCTGTTCGGCATCCAGCGGCGCATCCGCCGTTACCAGTTCTGACGGAGGGGCGGATGTCCAAGGCAAGACAATCGACGCTGCGCACCAGCCTCGTCCATGTGGCGCTGATCGCCTATACGCTGGTGGCGCTGTTCCCGGTGTTTCTCACCATCATCAACTCGTTCAAGAGCAAGCAGGCGATCTTCGGCCAGCCACTCCGCCTGCCCGGCCCGTCGACCTTCAGCCTGATCGGCTACGAGACGGTGTTGAAGCAGGGCGACTTCGTCACCTACTTCCAGAACAGCACCATCGTCACGGTCGTCTCGATCTTCCTGGTGCTGCTGTTCGGCGCCATGGCGGCCTTCGCCCTGGCCGAGTACCGCTTTCGCGGCAACACGCTGATGGGGCTCTATCTCGCCATCGGCATCATGATCCCGATTCGCCTGGGCACGGTGGCGCTGTTGCAGGGCATGGTGGCGACCGGCCTCGTCAACACGCTGACCGCCCTCGTCCTCGTCTACACCGCGCAAGGGTTGCCGCTCGCCATCTTCATCCTGTCGGAGTTCATGCGGACGGTGTCGGACGACCTCAAGAACGCCGGCCGCATCGACGGACTTTCCGAGTACGCCATCTTCTTCCGTCTGGTGCTGCCGCTGGTGCGACCGGCCATGGCGACGGTGGCCGTGTTCACCATGATCCCCATCTGGAACGATCTCTGGTTCCCGCTGATCCTGGCGCCCGGCGAAAGCACCAAGACGGTGACGCTCGGCGCGCAGCTGTTCATCGGCCAGTTCGTCACCAACTGGAACGCTGTGCTGGCGGCGCTGTCGCTCGCCATCTTCCCGGTGCTCATCCTCTACGTCATCTTCTCGCGGCAACTCATCCGCGGCATTACCTCGGGAGCGGTCAAATGACATCGCCCGTTCGGGTTCTCTCCGCCGGCCTCGGCAACATGGGCAGAAGCCACGCCCTCGCCTACCATCGCAATCCCGGCTTCGAGATCGTCGGCCTCGTCAACCGCACCAAGGTGGCGCTGCCGGACGAGCTCCAGGGCTATGAGATCTCCCCTTCCTTCCCGGAGGCGCTCAAGGCGCTCAAGCCCGACATGGCGTCGATCAGCACCTACTCGGAGAGCCACGCCGATTACGCGGTGATGGCCCTGGAACAGGGTTGCCACGTCTTCGTGGAAAAGCCGTTGGCTACCACGGTGGCCGACGCGCGGCGGATCATCGACTGCGCCGTCGCCAACAAGCGCAAGCTCGTCATCGGCTACATCCTGCGCCACCACCCGTCCTGGCAGCGCTTCATCGCCGAGGCGCGAGCGCTGGGCGGCCCTTACGTGTTCCGCATGAACCTCAACCAGCAATCCTCGGGCAAGACCTGGGAGACGCACAAGGCGCTGATGAACACCACTGCGCCGATCGTCGACTGCGGCGTGCACTACATCGACGTCATGTGCCAGGTGACCGATGCCGAGCCAAGAGAAGTGCGCGGCATGGGCCTCAGGCTGTCCAACGAGATCGCGGCGGACATGTACAACTACGGCCACCTGCAGGTGCTGTTCTCGGACGGCTCGGTCGGCTGGTACGAGGCCGGCTGGGGGCCGATGATGTCCGAGCAGGCCTTCTTCGTGAAAGACATCATCTCGCCCAACGGCTCGGCCTCCATCGTCATGCGGGAGGGCAAGTCGGACGACGTCGACGCCCATACCCGCACCTCGACCATCCGCGTCCACAAGGCGGCGACCGGACCGGACGGCGCGTTCCTGGCGCCCGACGTCGACCACACCATGGCGGGCGAGCCGGGTCACCAGGAGCTTTGCGAGCTCGAACAGGCCTACATGCTGAAGGCGATCGTCGAGGATATCGACCTTACTCAGCACATGAACGACGCCCTGAAATCGCTGGCCGTCTGCCTCGCCGCCGACGAGAGCGTCCGCACCGGCAAGCCGGTCAAATTGCAAGGATAAGCCCCGTGGGATCGCTGGAACTCAGGAACATCAGGAAGTCCTTCGGTGCGCAGGAGGTGCTGAAGGGCATCGACCTCCAGGTGAAGGATGGCGAGTTCGTCATCTTCGTCGGCCCGTCCGGCTGCGGCAAGTCGACCCTGCTGCGCTCGATCGCCGGCCTCGAGGACGTCACCTCGGGCACCGTGCTGATCAACGGTGAGGACGTGACAGTCGCACCGCCCGCCAAGCGCGGCATCGCCATGGTCTTCCAGACCTATGCGCTCTACCCCCACCTCAGCGTGCGCGACAACATGGCGCTGGGTCTCAAGCAAGCCGGTACGCCGACGTACGAGATCAATACCCGCGTCGTCGCCGCGACGGAGATGCTGTCGCTGGAGCCTTATCTCAAGCGTCGGCCGGCCGAACTCTCCGGCGGCCAGCGGCAGCGCGTCGCCATCGGCCGCGCCCTGGTGCGCGAGCCCGAGCTGTTCCTGTTCGACGAACCGCTCTCCAACCTCGATGCCGCGCTGCGCGTGCAGACCCGTGTCGAGATCGCCCGCCTGCACCGCCAGCTCGGCGCCACCATGATCTACGTGACGCACGACCAGGTCGAAGCCATGACGCTGGCTGACCGTATCGTGGTGCTGAACAGCGGCGTCATCGAGCAGATCGGCTCGCCGATGGAACTATACAATCGGCCGGCCAACCTGTTCGTCGCCGGCTTCATCGGCTCACCGCAGATGAACTTCATCGAGGCCGCGCGCATCGGCGAGGCGGGAGCCACCATCGGCATCCGGCCGGAGCATCTGTCGGTGTCCCCCACAGAAGGCCGCTTCAAGGGCAAGGTCATCCACGCCGAACATCTCGGCGCCGATACCAACCTCTATCTGGAAACCGAGACGGCCGGTCTCATCACCGTGCGGCTGTTCGGCGAGCACCGCTATACCGCCGACGACATCGTCTACGCGACGCCGGATGCGGCCAAGATCCACCGTTTCGACGAGAATGGACGGACAATCGCCGGCTGATCTCTGGAACATGCTCCAGCCAGCGCCGCCTTCGGGCGGCGTTTTTTGTTAGAGCGCGTCCGGCGAACTTTGGTTCGCCAACGTGCTCTATCTCTTTGTTTTTACGCAACTCCGGACGCAAAACCGGTTCCCACTTTTGCTGGAGTTGCCCTAGTGTCGGCACGATCCGCAATTCCGATCAAGCGCAGTGTCCGGACTTCGACCATCAAGGAAGCGCTCTCAGAGTGGCGAGGAAGAGATGAGCGTCCTGGAAAAGGCGATCTGGTATCTGGAACTGAACGTCGGGCGGCCGCTAACGCTGACCGAACTCGCCGATCGCTGCGGCGCCAGTCCCTGGCACCTGACACGTCTCTTTCAGGCCGATGTCGGTCTCGCGCCAATGAGCTACCTGAGGGTGCGGCGGCTCACCATCGCCGCCGAGGCGTTGGCAAAAGGCGACCAGGAAATCCTGCCGATCGCCCTCGACGCCGGCTACGGCTCACATGAAGCCTTCACCCGTGCCTTTGTCGGCTGTTTCGGCGTGCTTCCGAGTACGGTCCGACAGGCCGGGACGACGGAAAACCTCGTTCTGATGGAGCCATGGACTATGCGCAAGGACTTGATCATCGACATCGCCGCCCCCGAAATGCGGGAGCGTGAAGCGTTCCGGGTGATGGGGCTCTCGACCCGCTGCACCTTCGAGACCAACTCCGTCATATCGAAAGTGTGGGCCGAGTTCGACCATCACCGGGACGACGTTCCGGCGGCTGTCCCCGACGTCTACTATGGCATCTGCTGCGACATGGAGGCCGACGGTCACTTCCGCTACGTCGCCGGCCTCGCGACCAAGGCGACGCATCTGCCCGACGGTCTCGACGCAGTGGACATTCCGGCAAGTCGGTATGCCGTCTTCAAGCACGTCGGCCACATCTCGGACTTCAACAAGACCGTCTACACCGTCTGGAACAAGGGGCTTCCCGACGCCGGTCTGACGCCGGCCAAGTCGCCCGACTTCGAGCTCTACGACGACCGTTTCGATGCCGAGACCTGCATCGGCACGGTGGAAATCTGGATCCCGATCGCCTGAGGCGGCGCGATGGACTGCCATCCCGCCGCCCCTCCCCGGTTACCTGTGGCGCACCGACGGCGTCCGCAACGTGACCAGTTCCTCGGCGGCGGTGGGATGGACGGCCATGGTGCGATCGAAGTCGCGCTTGGTCGCTCCCATGGTCATGGCGATGCCGACGACCTGGATCATCTCGCCGGCATCCGGCCCCATGATGTGGACGCCGAGCACGCGATCGGTGACCGCGTCGACGACCACCTTCATGAAGGTGCGCTCGTCGCGACCGGCGAGAATGTTGCGCATCGGCCGGAACTCGGTCTTGTAGACATCCACTGCCTTGTAGGCGGCGCAGGCCGCCTCCTCGGACAGGCCGACAGTCCCGACCTCAGGTGTGGTGAAAATCGCCGTCGGGATGTTCGAATGGTCGGCGAAACTCTCTCGGCCACCGAACACCGTATCGGCGAAGGCGTGCCCCTCGCGAATCGCCACCGGCGTCAGCTGTGCCCGATTGGTGACGTCGCCGACGGCGTAGATGCCGGACACCGACGTCTCCGACAGCGCGTTGACGACGACGGCGCCATCCGGATCGAGCGTGACGCCCAGCGTCTCGAGGCCCAGCCCGGTCGTGTTCGGCTTGCGGCCAGTCGCAGCCAGAATGAGATCGGTGTCGAGGTTGGCGCCATCCATCAGTTCGACGGCGAAGCCGACCGCCGTCTTGTCGATGCGCCGGACCTGCACGCCCGTTCGCAGGTCGACACCACGCGTCCGCAGCGCGTCGGCGAGCTTGTCCCGCACCTCGCGATCGAAGCCGCGCAGCACCTGCTCTCCGCGATAGAGAACGGTGACGGCAACGCCAAGCCCGTTGAGGATGGACGCGAACTCGAGGGCGATATAGCCGCCGCCGACGACCACGGCCTTTTGCGGCAAGGCCGGCAGGTCGAACATGTCGGTCGATGTGACGGCGTGCTCCATGCCGGGCACATCCGGCAGCACCGGGCGATTGCCGGTAGCGATCAGGATGCGGCCGGCGGTGATGGTTCTCCCCTCGGCCACGAGGCGGATTTCGTTGGGAGCCGTAATGACGGCGCGATCTCGGATGATCTCCACGCCGGACCGTTCGAGATTGCCGGCATAGATGCCTTCGAGACGGGTGATCTCCCGCTCCTTGGCCGCCCTCAGCGCGTCCCAGTCGAACGACCGGTCGCCCACCGACCAGCCGAAGCCAGCCGCGTCGTTGAACTCGCCGGCGAATCGGGAGGCATAGACCAGCAGCTTTTTCGGAACGCAGCCGCGAATGACGCAGGTGCCGCCGATGCGCGATTCCTCGGCAATCGCGACGCGCGCGCCGTAGCCGGCAGAAATGCGAGCGGCGCGGACTCCGCCGGAGCCCGCGCCGATGACGAAGAGATCATAGTCGAAGGATGCCATCACCAACCGCCATATCGAGGAACTTACGTCCTCATATCATGCCGCTGGTGCGTCTTGGCAATCGACCTGTCTCAGAAGCTGTAACCGCGCTTGTTCAGCTCGTCGCGAGACCGGGTGAGGATCTCCGTCGACAGGGCGTCGCGCCAGATGCCGGCCGAGCGCATGGAGTCCTGAATGATCACCGGCGCGAGCTGGCCGTATTTCTGGCCGACCGGCGAGTTGAAGAAGGCGGTGATCTGCTTCAGTTCGTCCTCGCTGAACCGGCCGGCCCAGACGCGCTCGAGCTCGCGGTCGAGATCCGGGCGGCGCTTGGCGAGATCGAGAGCGACAGAGCTCACGACTTCCTCGATGTCCTTGGCAGCACCGGGGTTGGAGCGCTGGAACAGCGCCTTGGTCTGCTCGGCGAGCGCGAGCAGGATTTCGTTGAACTGCTCGGACGCATGGGCGGCAGCGATGGTGTCGCGGGCCGCGGCGATATGGGACTCGGTGAAGTCCTCAGACAGTGCCGGAGACGCCAGCGCGGCGATCACCATGGCCGCCGCCAGCGGGCGGCGGAGAAGGTTCAGGGTCCGGTGCATAAACAAATCTCCGATATCGACTTCGTCGTTGGCTTCATTCGTCCCGAAAGGGCTGGCCCTTGTCATGATCGACCCCGGCGCCAGGGCGACTCCGTCACAGAATCGCCGGCGGTTTCGATCGCGTCAAAACGCCGTCGCCCAGCCTGTGAAACCGAATTCTGGCGAAATGATGCGCCCGCCGCGATCAAGCCCCATTTCCCCCGAAACGGCCCCCGCTGGTTTGCCGCAAACTGCGCAATGTCGCAAGCCCGTTGCGCTACGACGCGACCTTTGTTGGCCCCTTCGAGCCCGCCGGACGGCGGATAATGCTCGCGCCCAGGTCCCGGCATGCTAAATGCCTCTCATCGTTGCAGAAGGAGCATGGAGCCGCCGATGCGCCCGGTTGTCGTTTTCGATCTTGATGGCACGCTCCTCGACACCGGCCCCGATCTTCTGAGGGCCCTCAACCGAACGCTCGACGGCGAAGGTCTGGCCGGCCTTGGCCATGCGGACGTGGCGGGTCTGTTCGGGCACGGCGCGCGAGCGCTGATCGGCGAGGGGTTCCGCCGCTCCGGCCGCGTGCTGGACGATGCCCGGCTGCCCGACCTGATCGACCGTTTCATCGCCTTCTACGGGGCGGAGATCGCAGTGGAAACGCGCCCCTACCCGGGCCTTGTCGAAGCGCTCGCCCGCCTCGCCCGGCGCGGCATCGGTCTTGCGGTCTGCACCAACAAGCGCGAAGCGCTCAGCCACGCGGTGCTGGAGGGGACGGGTCTCGCGCCCCTGTTTGCCGCCGTGGTCGGCGGGGACAGCCTGCCGGAACAGAAACCGCATCCGCGCCCGCTGCTCGAGGCGATCGCCCGGGCCGGTGGCACGCCGGATGCCGCCGTGATGGTCGGCGACAGCGAAACGGACATCGCCACCGCGCGCGCCGCCGGTCTCCCCGTCGTCGCCGTCACCTTCGGTTACGGCGGGCGCCCAGCGAGCGAGTTCGGCGCCGATGCCGTCATCAGCCACTACGACGAACTTGACGCGGCGATCGAGGCTCTCCTGCCTCGCTGACCCCTCCTGGGCCTGTCGGTATCGTTGAGGCTCGCTCAGCCTATTCGATGAGTGCTCTACGCTCCGGTCTCGGCGTTGGACGCAGCGACCGGCTTCGATTCCGGCGAGCCCTGGTGACGCAGGAAGATCGACAGCACCACCAGCACGGCGGTCGAGAGGAATTCCGACTGCCAGTTCTGGAAGGATTCGAACCAGAGCTGGGCGTCGAGGAAATAGGCGCCGAACGACACCAACTCTCCACCGTGTCGGGCGGCCTCCTCGTTGGCCGCCACGTAGCTCGACCACCAGTGCAGGGAAAAGGACACCACGAACAGGACGGCAAGCACGAGACCGAGCGCATTCGAATAGAGCCAGGACAGGATGGGATGGCGCCGATGTAGGGCCGGCGGCAGCTCGTCGTCCGGCCGATCGGGATCGTCGGGATCTCGCGATTCCGCCGAGCCGCGTTGGAACAGCAGGGCCGTCAGGATGACGTAGACCGACATCTGCAAGAACTCGCTTTCCCAGTTTTCGAACAGCGCCGACAGGAAAGCGCCCGAGCCGAGATATGCAAGAAGGCCGACGGCCGGCGCATTGTGGTTCGTGAGTTCCTCATTGTAGCTGGCATGGCCGGCCAGGATCATGCCGACGGCGCTGACCAGAAACATCGTCATCAGAGCGATCGTCAGTCCATTGTCCCGGAAAAAGATCCGCACGATTCCACTCCTTCTGCCCAGCCGCGAGACGGCCTGCGCCGGGCCCGAGCCAACCCTTCGCTGAGGACAGGGGCCGGCCGTGCGACGCCAGAAGGAAACGCCGGCTCGTTCGTTTCGTTCCGGCCGAGAACGAAGCCGAAGGCGTTATTCGTCCTTGAGGCCGGTCACCGACTGCAGATGCCTGAGCAGCCAGAGAATGACGATGCCGGCGAAGCTGGCCAGCAGCGCAACCGGCCACAGGCCGAGACCGCAGGCGAGGCCTATGGCGCCGGAAAGCCACATGCTGGCGCCGGTCGTCAGCCCCTTCACGTCGCCCTTGGTGAATACGATGACGCCGGCCGCCAGAAAGGTAATTCCAGCGGTGACCGCCTCGACGAGCCGGATCGGATCGAACCGCATCGCGGCATTCCCGTCGCCCAGCGTCTCCATCATGTAGAGGGTGATCATGCAGAAGGTGGCGACGGCCAGCCCGACCAGCATGTTGGTCCTGAGACCGGCAGGATTCTTGTGAGCGCCGCGCTCAAGCCCGATCAGGCCGCACAGAAGGGCGGCACCAAGCGTCCTCAGCAGCAGGACTTCAATCGGCAACGGGAACTCGAAGCTGAACTCGTCGGCAAGACTTTGAGGCATAACCCTTCTCCTGGTTCTCCGACGAAACAAGCGCCAAAGGGGAGAATGGTTCCGGGCCCGCAGAGGGTGGTAGCCGGAGCAACAGGTCGAAGCGAGCTGCCGGCGGCGTTCGCCGCGAATGTCGTGTTCTATACCGAGCCTTTACTTGGCATTCGGAAACAGTCCGCTCCACATTCGAAGATAATACATGACCAAGTCGGCATAGTTTTAGAACTTGAAACGTGGTTTCCACAACGCTTACGCGAAACAACGCAAGTCGACGCCTGAGAAAAATACGAAGGAAACTCCACACGTGCAGCTTGTACAGCATCAACTTTGTCGATTACGCCAAAGGTAGATGTGCTGAACATCGCGCTTATTGTACGGCGAATATTTTTTCATTGTTAACCGTTGGCGGCTAGACAGGGGAAAGCTGCCGCTTGGACAGCGATGTCAAAGCTGGGGGATCCAGTGAACATTCAATCGATTAAAGTCAAGATCGTCGCGCTCTCTGTCGTCTGCCTGGTCACGACCGTCGCGGCTGTCGTTGGCTACGGCGTGTTCGCCAGCAACACGGTCAATGAGCAGACGAACAAGAGCGTATCCCAACTGCTCGAGACCAAATCGCGCGAGGCTCTCCTGGGCGTCGCCACCACACAGGCCGGAGACATCCGGGCCGAGGTGGACACCGCCTTCGCCGCCGCCCGCAACATGGCGCGTGCCTTCGAGATGATGGTCGAGGACGGACAGTCGGCCACGCCGGCGGAGCTGCGTCGAGCCCAGCTCAACGCCACGCTGCTCAACGTCCTCAAGGACAATCCCCGCTTCAACGGCACCTACAGCGCCTGGGTCGTCGACGGTCTCGACGGCAACGACGCGGCGTTCAAGGGCAAGACGAACATCGGCTCGGACGACACCGGGCGTGCCCTGCCCTACTGGACGCGTGACGGCGCCGGCAAGATCGCCCTTCAGCCGCTGGTCGAGTACGACAGCCGCGAGAGCCACGGCAACGGTCTCATGAAAGGCGGCTGGTTCATCGGCCCGCAGGAGACCGGCAAGGAAAGCATCCTGGCGCCGTTGCCCTATATCGTGCAGGGCAAGGCGGTGTATCTCGCGACGATGTCGGTTCCGATCACCGTCAAGGGCAAGTTCCTGGGCGTTGCCGGTGCCGACTTCGACCTGTCGGCCATCCAGAAGCTCGCCGAGGCGGTCAATGGACAGATCTATGGCGGCCAAGGCACCGTCACGATCGTGACCGACAAGGGTCTGGTCGTCGCCTCCAGCCTCGATCCGACGGCGATCGGCGGACCGATGTCGAAAATCGATGCCTCCTGGCAGGAGGACATGCAAACCGTCGCGTCGGCCAAGCAGCTCGTGACCTACGATGAGTCGAGCGACCGTCTGCGCGTGTTCGCGCCCGTCCCGCTCGGCCGAACCGGCATGAACTGGTCGGTGATCATCGGTGTTCCCCGTTCCGTCGTCATGGCCGACGCCAGCAAGCTCGCGACAGAAACGGCTGCTGCGCAGGGTGACAGCACCAGCAACCAGATCCTGGTGTCGATGGTGGTCGCGCTTGCCGGCATCATCATCATGTGGCTGGTGTCGCTGTCGGTGAGCCGGCCCATCCAGCGCCTGACCGCCGCGATGGAGGGCCTCGCGGCCCGCCAGACGGGCATCGTCGTGCCCGGCACCAACCGCAAGGACGAGATCGGCGCCATGGCGCGGACCGTCGGCGTCATTCAGGACAACGCCGTCATCGACGCCAAGGAGGCGAACGAACAGGCCGCGGCCAACGACGCGCGGATCGCCGCCGAGCGGAAGACCGCGATGGCCAGGATGGCCGACGAGTTCGAGCGTTCGGTCGGAGCGATCGTCGGCTCGGTGTCCTCGGCGTCGACCCAGTTGCAGTCCGCAGCCCAGACCCTGACCAGCAATGCCGAGGACACCTCGGTGCGCTCCTCCGAAGTCGCCCACGCCTCCGAAGAGGCTTCGGCCAACGTCAACACGGTCGCCGCGGCGTCCGAGGAGATGGCGGTCTCGGTTCAGGAGATCAGCCGGCAGGTTGCCGAAAGCGCCAGGATGGCGGCAAGCGCCGTGCAGGAAGCCATCGGCACGGCCAAGACGGTGAAGGAGCTCTCCGACGCCGCCCAGCGCATCGGCGAGATCATCGACCTGATCGGCAACGTCGCCGGACAGACCAACCTTCTGGCCCTCAACGCGACGATCGAGGCGGCTCGCGCCGGAGAAGCCGGAAAGGGCTTCGCCGTGGTGGCCTCCGAGGTCAAGAACCTCGCCGACCAGACCGCGAAGGCGACGGCGCAGATCAGCGCCCAGATTTCCGGGATCCAGTCGTCCACCGAGACGGCGGTCACGGCGATCGACAGCATCTCGAAGACGATCGAGAAGATGGACCAGATCGCGGCCCTGATCGCCTCGGCGGTGGAGGAACAGGCGGCGACGACGCAAGGCATCGCCCAGAACGTGCAGAGCGCGTCGACGGGCACGGCCGGCGTTTCCCGCAACATCGCCCTGGTGACCCAGGCGGCGTCCGCGACCAGCGCCGCCGCCGAGCAGGTGCTGAGTTCCTCGGCGGAGCTGTCCCAGCAGTCGGACATGCTGAAGGTGCAGGTCAGCACCTTCCTGACGACCGTCAGAGCCGCCTGAGAACGCCCCATAGGCCAATCGGACCTGCGAGAGACCGAAAGGTTTCCCGCAGGTCTTTCTTTTGCGGCGACGCTGGAAAGCACGTCGCCGATACGCGATGATCCGCCACCGCACGCTTTGCCGAAGCGGACAGACCAAGGATCCGACCGATGACTTTGAGCCAGGACGAAGTTCGTCGCTATTCGCGCCATCTGCTGCTGCGGGACGTCGGCGGCCCCGGCCAGCAGAAACTGAAGGCGGCGAGAGTGCTGTGCGTCGGCGCCGGCGGGCTCGGCTCTCCCATCATCGAATATCTTGCCGCCGCCGGCGTCGGAACGCTCGGCCTCGTCGATGACGACGTGGTGTCGCTGTCCAATCTGCAGCGGCAAGTCGTTCACTCCACCGCCAACGTCGGCAAGCCGAAGGTGGAGAGCGCGGCCGAGCGCATCGCCGCGCTGAACCCGCACGTGACGACGGAGCTCTTCCCGGTTCGCCTTGATGGCGACAATGTCGCCGGCATCGTCGAGCGCTTCGATGTCGTCGTCGACGGAACCGACAACTTCCAGACACGCTTCCTGGTGGCCGATGCGGCCTATGCACTCCAGAAGCCGCTGGTGACCGCCGCCGTCCAGGAGTTCTATGGTTCGGTGACGACCCTCCAGCCCTATCTGTCGGGCGACGACGGCCGCCCCCTGCCGAGTTGGCGCTGCCTGATGCCGAACGAGCCGCAAGGCGACGTGCCGACATGCGCTCAGGTTGGCATTCTCGGCGCCGTGGTCGGCGTGCTCGGCACGCTTGCGGCCTGCGAGGTGCTGAAGCTGATCACCGGCGTCGGCACGCCGCTGATCGGCAGGCTGCTGATGGTCGACATCCGGGACATGCGGGTCGACAGCATCGGCTACAAGCGCCGTCCGGACACCTTGCCGCCGACCGTGAAGGGCGCACCGGCCAATGCGGACAAGGCGCCAACGCTCGCCTCGGCGCCCTGACGCCCGGGGTTCGCCGAGATCCGATCAATCGAGCCGGATGACGTCGACCGTCTCGCCGGCCGAAATGGCGGGCGCGTGTTCGGGTCGGATGATCAGGGCGTTGGCTGCCGCCATCGTCCGCATCAGCGACGAGTCCTGCTTGGCGAAGGGCGTTACGTGCAGTTGCCTTTCTCTCGTCACCAGGTGGCCGCGCAGGTAGTCGCGTCGCAGGTCGTTGGGCCCCAAAGCCCCGTCGAGCACGGCGGGCGAGGTTTCCGGCAACACCTCGCTGCGCCCCAGAAGGGCCCGGATCAACGGCGCCAGAAACAGAACGCCGCAGACAAGGGTCGACACCGGATTGCCGGGAAGGCCGAGCACCTCGGCCTCTCCGAGCCGGCCATGCATCAGCGGCTTGCCGGGGCGCATGGCAACTTTCCAGAAACCGATCGCCGCGCCCTCGGCCTCGAGCGCGGCGCGGGTGTAATCATGGTCGCCGACCGAGGCACCGCCGATCACCACCACCACGTCGGCGCCGCCATCGAGGGCGAGCCGGATGTGCCGGCGCAACATGCCGAGATCGTCGGGGGCAATGCCGAGATCGATCGGAACGCCGCCGGCTTCGGCGATCAGGTGGGCGAGCGCCACCGATGACGAGGCGACGATCTGTTGGGGCTGGAGGACGCTTCCCGGCGGCATAAGTTCGTCGCCCGAAGCGATCAGGGCGACCCGTGGCCGACGACGGACCGCCAGGCTTTCGTGGTTCATGGCAGCGGCCAGCCCCAGGGTGCCGAAGCCGAGGCGCGCCCCGGCGCGGAGACAGACATCGCCCTCGCTGAAGTCGATCCCGCGCGCCCGGACATAATGGCCGGTCACCGGCTGCGACTTGAAACGGACGCGGTCGCCATCCCGCTCGGCCTCTTCCTGCATGACGACGCAGTCGGTTCCCGCCGGCAGCGGAGCGCCGGTGAAGATGCGCACGGCCTCCCCTGCCCCTACCTCCGCGGCAAAACCATGCCCGGCCGCCGCCTCTCCGATGACGCGCAGCCAGACGTCGACCGACGAGGCTGCGGCGACGGCGTAACCGTCCATCGAGGAGATGGGGACCGGCGGCTGCGTCCGGCGCGCCTTGAGATCGACGGCGAGCACCCGCCCGCCAGCATCCCCAAGCGGCACCCGCTCGCTCCCGGTCGGACGAACGGCGGACAGGAGTTCAGCCTGGGCGGCATCCACGGAAATCAACGTCATGACAACTCCTATCGGCGATCGGGCGAACCGTCGGGTCCAGCCAGCCAATGGCCAGACTTGCCGCCACTCTTCTCGATAAGGTGGATGGCCTCGATGCGCACGCCCTTCTCGACCGCCTTGACCATGTCGTAGATCGTCAGGCAGGCAACCGAAACGGCGGTGAGCGCTTCCATCTCGACGCCCGTCTTGCCGGTACAACGGACGGTGGCCGACACGGCGATACCGGGTAAGGCCGGATCCGGATCGAGCTCCAGCACGACCCCCGACAGCGCCAGCGGATGGCAGAGGGGAATGAGGTCGGCCGTCTTCTTGGCGGCCATGATGCCCGCCAGCCGCGCGGTGGCGATCACGTCGCCCTTCGGTATGCCGCCGTCGACGATCAGCGCCAGCGTCTCCGCCTTCATGACCACCCGGCCGCCGGCCGTTGCCGCCCGCTGGGTGACGTCCTTTTCCCCGACGTCGACCATATGGGCAGCGCCCTTGTCGTCCAAGTGACTGAGTCCGTCCTTCATGGCGTGCTTTTCTCCAGCAAGACTAAGGCTTGGGCCACGTCGCCCATCGGCTTTCTCCATCGCGCCCGTCCGGCCGCAGAAGCACAGTGGACGCCCGGCATGCAACAGATTCCCGACGGTCGCTCCTACAGCGTCCTTGCCGCCGACTACGACGGCACCATAGCCGAGCATGGCAGGGTCAGCGCTGTCACGGAGGCGACACTCCGGTCATTGCGTAAGGCCAACTTCCGGCTGATTCTGGTTTCCGGCCGGCGGCTCGAGAACATCCTTCCGATTTGCGGCGTGCTCGACCTGTTCGAAACGGTGATCCTGGAGAACGGCGCCGTGTCCTACTCCCCTCGGAGCGGAACCGACAAGCTGATCGCGCCGGCGGTCGATGAGCGCTTCCTCGCCGACCTCGCGCAGGACCTTCCCGGCGTGCCGCTGTTCGTCGGCCGATCGATAGTGGCGACCGACGCCGGCAATGCCAGGCGCGTCGAAATGACGATCAAGCGGGGCGGATACGATCTCCGGACGGTCGGTTGCGGCGGTCGGGTTCTGGTGCTGCCGACGGGCGTCGACAAGGGTAGCGGGCTCTCTCACGCCCTCGCCGGCCTCGGCGTGCCGCGCGATCACGTGGTTGCAGTGGGAGACGAGGAAAACGACATCGCCCTCTTCGAGGGATGCGGACTGCGCGCAGCGGTCGGCACCGCGTCACCCCGGCTCAAGGCCGCCGCCGACATCGTGTTGCCGGGCGGCTGCGAGGACAGCATCCGCCATCTCGCAAGCCTGCTGCTCGCCGCCGCTCCAGGTGTCGCGACGGCGTGAGCCGGGCCATCAGGAGCGCCCGCCATCACGGCGGCCTCCCGTTCAGCGCAAGACCCGCAACTCCTCCTTGAGGCTCTCGACATCGGGAATGACGAAGGTGCGCGGCGCCGGCCGCTGAATGTCGCCCGAGCGAATGAGCTCGGCCAGCACCGTCGATACCGACTGGCGCGCCGCGCCGATGGCCATGGCGAGGTCGTCACCATGGGGGGCGCCGTCGATGACGATACCCGCCGACGTCTGGCGGCCGTCATGCTCGGCCATTTCGCACAGGTAGCGGATCAGCCGATAGCGCACGCTGCGGAAAGCCATCTCGCCGACCATGGTCAGCGACCGGTTCAGCATCTTCTCGACGGCCGGCAGGATGCACATGCCGAACTCGGGATGATCGCGGGTCAGCCGCCGGAACAGGGTGCGCGGGATCACCGCCGCCTCGCCCTCCTTGCGAACCTCGACCACCATCTCCGGCTGGAGCGGCACCGCGTCGCCGGGGCCCATGGTGAACAGGGTCAGTTCCTTGCCCTCATGCGAGGCGAAGCACCGATAGCGGCCTGACGCGACGACGAGGATGGCCTCGCCCGTCTCGTCCATCAGGTTGGCGCCGTAGACCAGATGCCCGACCTTCATCTTGCGGAGCTTGGGGCCGCCCTCGGCCTGAAGCGCCTCGAGCACCACATGCGGCAACGCGTCCCTGCCGGCCGGCTCGGCCAGCGCCGGCCGCTTGGGCTCGCGGTCGATCGCCTGCGCCGGCTCGGCGCTGGCTTGCGCCTTGCGCGGCATCTGCATGCGGGCGAAGAAGGTCGATCCCTGCGCGGACTGCACGACGCACTCGTCGGCCGATGCCTGGCGCGTGACGCTGGCGTGCTGAACCGAGAACAGTTGCCGGAAATGCATGACGCCGATGGCCGACCAGCTCAAACCGATCAGTTCCACGGCCGTCCGGTTGGCGCCGACGAGGCGATCGCTGTCGAAGGCCAGCAGTCCCTCGCCGGGGCTGCCCAGAAGGCGCGGGTTCGAATGCAGGTGCATCTGCTCGCAGCGGCCATAGCGCCGCTCGAACAGGCGTCGCTCGATCTCGCTCGCGGCCCGCTTGAGGAGCGGCAGCGAATAGTCATGCGCGACCGTGACCGACGTCGACAGGTCGATGATGCCCGCCAGGGCGCCGCAAGGATCGATGATCGGCACCGCCGAACAGCTGATGTCGGTGTTGCCGTTGCAGAAGTGTTCGGCACCGATGACGGACAGGGCGAAGCGTTCGGAGAGGGCCGTGCCGATGGCGTTGGTTCCCATCGCCTGTTCCGACCAGTCGCCGCCGGCGCAGAGGCCGATCCGCTCCGCTTCGTCGCTGAACGTGTTGTCGCCGAGGCGCACCAGCACCACCCCGTTGGGATCGGTCAGCACGACCACCCCGCCGAGCGGTTGCGTCTCGCGGCACAGCGTGACGATCTCGCCCCAGGCGGAAACCAGCAGTTCCTCGTTTCTCTCCCTCAGCTCCTTGAGGGCCGTTTCCGTGAGACGCGTCTCCCGTCGACGCGGCGCGCCGTTGGCAAGGCCATGCAGGCTGCTGCGTTCCCACGAGCGCAAGATGGGCAACGGAATGCCCTCGGGCACGATGCCGTCGGCCATGAACTTCGAGCGAACGGCCAACAGCCGCCCCTGATCGGGAAGCGGGCCGAGACGCGCATTTCGCTCGTGTCGTCCCGAGGCGCTCCTGCATGTACCGCAAGCGGCTGGCCCGCCTGCCGGTATTGCACATGTGTCGGCTTCGAGCCGCTGAGGCAGGACCATTTCAGCACCCTCCCAGGCGCGTCCACCACTGAAATATCCGGATCGTCCCTTGCGCTTCCGGCAATCGGACTTCCCGTCTGAGCCACGTGGCTCTCGGGCCGAGGTTTCAGAAAAAAGTGGGCTTTCCTGTCATAAATTCGATCATAAGCCCTGCCCGACTAAATCGTTATGATCCATCAGTCGATATAACCTCAAACTATATAACGATCGCATTTTCTCTATTTTCCTCAACATGTTAAATGACACTTTCAACCCCCAGTACCCGACGTTTCCGACAGAGGGCGGGAGGCGGATCGGCCGCCATTTCGACAGCGATGTCAATTCCGGCCGCTCGCACTGCCGGACCGATGGCCGGGTGGGATCTCAGAGCCGAGCGGACCTCGTCGACCGTTCGAGGATCCGGCGTCACCAAACCGACGACCAGACGCCGGCCGGATCGCAACTCCACCAGGAAGTCGATGACCCCATCCACGGCGAAGATCGCGTCGTCGATGACCTCGGGGCGCAGCCTTTTGCCCTCCCCAGGGACCATCGGCTCGCCGATCCGTCCAGAGAGGCGCAGCCGGCGGAGGACGGACCCGCAGCGGCATGGGCTTTCGGCAATGCTGCCGCTGTCGCCGGTACGGTAGCGGAGAAGCGGCAGCCCACGGCGGCGCAAGGTGGTGATGACGATCTCGCCTTCGCTGCCATCCGGCAGGGCTCGCCCGGTGTCGGCATCGACGATTTCGACGTGGAGGTCCGTTTCCCGGAGATGAAGGCCATCATGAGCGTCGCAGCCGAGTGCGCCACCGTAGCCCGTTTCCGTCATGCCCCAGTGTTCGAAGACCTCGGTTCCCCAGATGACGGCCAGCGCCGCCCTGAAGCTCGGCGACACGCTGTCGGCGCTGACCAGCGCCGTTTCGATCCGGAGCGAGGGTCCGCCGTCGGCGGCCATGTAGCGGGCCGCGGCGCCGAGCGTCACAGGCATGCCGGCAATCGCGGCGGGCTGCAACTCGCGCAACGCGGTGACGAGCGTTTCCACCGGCCCGTCCACCGGCACGGCCACGGGAAAGGCGCCGAACCGGTCGAGCCCGCGCATCAGGAGATCGCCGACGCTATCGGGCCGTTCGGCGGGAAAGGCGATGGCGACGCAACTGCCCGGGCGCACGAGGGTCGCCATGCCGTGCTCGAAATACGCAACGGTCGCCTCGATGTCGGCCTCGGTGAAGAACAGGCGTTTCTGCCGGCCCGACGTTCCCGAGGTCGGGATGGTCACCAGGCGCACCGCGTCGCGAAGCGGCAGGGCGATGAGCGAGGGATCGCTGCGAGCGAGATCGTCGGCCGTGGTCAACGGAAACCGCTCGATATCCTTGAGTTCGGCAAGGTGCGGCGTCTCAGGCCAGCCGGCCTGAGACCGATAGAAAGGGCTCTCGAGCCGCGCCCTTCCAATGGTCTCGTTCAGGCAGCGAAGCTGGTAGGCGTCGAGGTCCTGCCTTGTCGGCAACCACCCGACGCCGATCGTCCGCCCCACCCAGGCGTCGAGCGTTGCCGATCCGGTCATGTCGACGGCTCGCGATAGAGCGATCGTCCCGTGCGGTCGGTCAGGTTGAACGCACAGAACGGGATGACACGACCATTCGACATCGCCACGTGAATGTAGCACTGGCGCAGACGGTCGAGGTCGAGCGTCCAGGCATCCTGGAAAGCCATCGCCGACAGCGACAGGCGTTGGCCCTGGCGTTCCAGAAAGGCGTCGAAGGCTTCGAGCCCGGCGGCGGGGCCTTCCTCCAGTGGTGCTCTCTTCCATTGGCCCGCCACGTAGCGCTGGGCGCGCGCGACCTCCGGCGACCGCCAGGCGGTCGTATCGCAACAGCTCCCCGCCCCTTCCGTCTCCGCCGCAGCGCTGCAGCAGCCGCCGGATGCCGGCTCGGGATCGGCGCAGAGGCGGCCCGACGGGTCGACGCTGAAACGGCCGCTGAAGGAACAGAACGGATTTTCGGCCGACCCGGGGTGGAAATCTTCGAGGCGAATGCTGCCGCCCGCATGCTCGACCAGCGCCTCCATCACCTCCGGCAACGTGATGCGCTCCCCGTCGCCCGGAACGCCCGGATTACGCCCGAAATAGGAGACGGGCTGGAAGTGCACGGCCCGCACCGTCGGCATCTCGCCCTTGGCGAAATCGACGATGGCGCCAATCTCGCCGGTATTGATGCCGGGCACCAGCGTTGGCACCAGCACGACACCGACGCCGGCAGCGCGCGCACTCTCGATGGCGAGGCGCTTTGCCGCGAACAGGTCACGCCCGCGCAGCCGCCGATAGACGGCATCGCTGACCCCATCGAACTGCAGGAAGACGCAGTCGAGGCCGGCATCGGCCAGCGCGGCGAGATAGCCCGGCTCGCGCCCGATCCTGATACCGTTGGTGTTGAGCTGGATGAAGTCGAAGCCCTTGGCCCGTACCAGGACGACGATCTCCGGCAGATCGTCGCGCACCGTGGGTTCGCCGCCCGACAGCTGGATATGCACCTGGCCGCTGCCCGCCCTCAACTCGTCGAGGGTGGCGGCGATCTCGTCGATCGGCATGTCGACGCCTTGCCGCCCGGCCGACGCGAAGCAAACCGGGCAGACGAGATCGCAGCGCGAGGTCACCTCGATCAGCACACAGCAGCTTTGCTGCCGATGATCGGCACAGAGGCCGCAATCCCTGGGGCACCCCTCGGCGATATCCGTCGCTACGCTGACCGGCGCCGACGAGGCCCGACGACTGCGGGACCAGATGTCGTAGCTGCGGAGCCCCCTCCAGACCGGCGTGACGACGCGGCCATGCTCGGGACAGGTCTTGTCGAGATAGACCGTGTCGCCGACAGCGACGCGTTCGGCCGGAATGGTCTTGAGGCAGTCCGGACAGACGCTGCGGGTGCGGCCGAAGGACAGACGGACCGGGCCTGTCATTGCCCGCTCCCAGCCGTCATCCCGAGCTCGGCAAGGCCGTGGGCTTCGGGAAGCGGTCCGGTCACAGCCTCCACCGCCGCGAGCACGCCCGCCACGGCGGCATGACGACGCCGGACGCCGGCAAGTGCGGCGGGATCGGACGCGAAGGCCGAGAAGGCCGGCGCAAACCGCTCCTCGATCCCGACGAGACGCTCGCCCTTGACCAGCTTGTCGGCGAGGCACACCACGTGGCGCGGATCGACAGCCTCTCCCGGTTCGAGGGCGCATTCCATATGGACGGCAACGATCTCCGCCACCTCGGCAAAGCCGAAGGCCGAAACGCGCCGGGCACCGGCCGCCGCGTGGTCGGGATCGCCCTTGGCGATGTCGTGCAGCAGCGCCCCGGCAAGGACGGCGGCGCAGTCGAGCGCGTGTCCCTTGGCCGTCAGCCGGGTGGCGATGTCGACCGCCAGTTGCGTGACGACGCGGGAGTGGCGGCGCGTCGGCTCCGGCGTGCCGGCAGCGTCCAGCATCGCCTCGCACTCCGCCGCGTCCGGATGGAGGCGATAGGGCAATGCGGCGGCCAGATGATGATAGTCGTCGGGGTAGTCCATGTCGCGCACGATGCCGCTGTCGACGACGGCGACGGATTGAGCCTCGTCTTGGTGCCGCTCGATGACGTCGCGCAGCGTCGTCTCCGGCGACGCGGCGAGGATCTCGGCGAACAGCTGGCGGCGAACGAAAGGCGGATGTCCGGAACGGCCGCGAAAGGTCGGGCGAACAACGGCCGCGTCGCCGCTTTCGGCGCATTCGGCGATCCGCGCGAGGGTGGAGGCCCGAACGAGCGGCACGTCCACCGGCAGGATCATCGCACCGTCCACCGTATCGGGCAGCGCCGAGATCCCCGCCTTGATGCTGGACATCATGCCCTCGGCAAAAGCCGGATTGGCCACCGGAATCGCGCCGCGCGCCGCCGCCGCGGGAGCCACCCGCGCGGCCTCGTTGCCGACGACGACATAGGCCGGGCCGATGGCAGCAGCTTCGATGGTCGAGAGCACGTGCCCGAGAACGGTGTCGTTGCCGAAGGGCAGCAGCGGCTTGAGAGCCCCCATGCGCGACGACCAGCCGGCGGCCAGCACCACGATGGCAATGTTCGATGGCCGAGACATGACCGGATCGCTCACGGTTTCTCCTCCTCAGGGGGTACCGTGATATCTACCCCATGGTCGGCGAGCGTTTCCTTGATCTTTGCCCAAGTGGCGATGATGAGAGCCGGACAGCGTTCCCGCTTCAGGGCCTCGTCGAACCTCATGATGTCCGAGCAGTTGATGCCGCCGTATTGACCGGTGGCAGCGGCGGTAAACCAGCCGGCGAAGTCGTCGAGCATGGCGCCAAGCTCGGGATGCTCGCTCTCGCCGTCGCCACCGCGCCCGGCATAGTAGCCGATGACGCAGCATCCCGCCGACAGCGCGCCGCAGTTGAAGCCCTGCCCCATGCCGAGGGCAAGGCCGGACATGGCGCGGATGAGATCGGGGTCGTCGCGCCCCTGCGCTTCGAGGGCGAGCCGCATCAGGATGTGGCTGCACTTGAAATCGTCGAGCAACAGCTCGGCGACGCGGAAGGACTCCTCGCTCATTGGCCTGCGCTCCCTGTCGGTTCGGCGGTCCGCTCGGCGACGAGCAGTCGATAGCGCGGCCGGTGGCGGCCGGCAGAGCAATCGCGCTCGCCCCACAACGGATCGAGCGAGCCGTAGTGAAAGATGAAGCGGGCGACGAAGCCGGCGAGCACGGCCGACCTGTCCTCGTCGACGAGAAGGGTGAAACCGGCGCACCCGATATCCTCGGCGAGGCCGTCGCGCCCGTCGTCGCCCGGCCAATCGACATCGGCGAGCAGCAGTCGGCCATCGGGCCTCAGCACGCGCCGCCACTCGCACAACGCCGCGTGCCGGTCCGCCATCTGCGAAAGGCTGCATTCGGAGAGTATGGCGTCGAGACAGCCATCGGCGAACGGCAGGCGCGCGCCATCACCCTGGAAAAGCGCCGAGTTGACGCGCGAGGCGGCAATCGCCAGCACCCGTTCGTCGCGGTCGATGCCGATGCCGGAGAAGCCGTGGCGCTCAAGCCAGACAAGACTTTCGCCCGCTCCGCAGCCGACGTCGAGCACCTTCGCGCCCAGGCGAAGCCCCGACCGCTCGACCAACTCGCCGACGATCGCCCCGTCGCCCGGCCTCAGCCATTCGCCGGCGGCGCCCTCGACGCAGCCACAGCCGAACAGGCCGGAGATGGGAGCGGGCTTCGCGGTCACTTGTCCTCCAGCGCCTGTTCGACCTTCAGCATCCTGCCCGACGCCAGTTCCTCGGAAACGTAGACGAACCCGCATGAGGGGCAGCAGGGCAGTTCGACCGGAAAGGTCTGGCCAAGGTAGCTCGCCTCGACTTTTCGCATTTCCAGCGGCTTGTCGCAGCGGGCGCAGACGAGATCGGGCACGCCGGATGTGGCGGTCATGGCTTCACCTCGACCTGCATGCGGTGGCCGTAGGCGCGATGGACGACGAAGCCGCCATCGACCGGCTCATACTCGACCCAGGTCGTCACCGTGCCGATGCGGCCGGAGGCGGTGCAACGGCCGCTCGTTCGGTCTTTCAGCAGGCGCCCGGTTCGCTCTGCCTCGGCGATCACCTCGGCGATGTCGTCGACGAGCAGCAGCTTGCGCTCGATGTCGGCGCGAACGGCGTCGGCGATGACGAGGGTGACGGGCGGAACGGGATCGCTCATGCTTTCTCCCCACAGGTCGCGCAAAAGGCGCCGGCGCAGGCGCAGCCGATTGTCGCGACGGCCGGAAAAGCCGGGGTCGGGACGCGCCGCCGGATCGTCGTCACAGGGAAAGACAAGGTCAATGAGATGAAGGGCGCGTTTGCCGCGCCGGGCGAAATTGTCTCGGCACATGGCGCAATAGGCAAGGAAATCGTCGTCGCTTTCCTCGATCCGCCGGTCGACGAAGGCATTGCCGACCTCTGGGTTGGCAAAGGAGACGAGCCCGCCATAACCGCAGCAGGTGGTCTTTTCGGCGCCGGTCAGCTCGCGGACCTCCGCTCCCATGGCGGTGGCGATCGACCGTACAGCCGCCTGCACGTCGTGAGCGTGCCGGCTGGTACAGGGATCGTGGATGGCGAGCGGCCGGGCAACCGGCCTCGGCACGGTAGCCTCCGGCAGGCCGGTGGCGGCGAGCTCCGTCCAGAGCGAGGAGACGGGGATATCCGGCAGGAACTCGCCGATTTCCTTGAGGCAGGTCGAGCAGGCAGTCACGATGCGTGGCCGCCCCTGCTCTTCCCAGACGGCGCGCAGATGATCGAGCACCTCCCGGTGAAGGTCCCGGCGACCCGACCAGTGCGCCGGCGCGCCACAGCAGTCGAGCATGAAGCCGACGCCGCCCGGCAGCCGGTCGCAGAGATGGCGGTACACCGCCTCGACCTGACGCGGCGCCGAAGCCGGCAACTGGCAACCGGGGAAGAACAGCACGGCGCTTTGGTCGTGGCCGGGTTGATGACGGACGAAGGCGATCTCGCCCGAACGGCTGAAGGCCATGTCGCGCAGCGCGAAATCGTGATGGGACGCCGGCATGTGGCCGCGCTCGACCATGCTCTGGCGCGCGTCGAGGCAGACGTCGCCCATGGCGAGATCGTTCGGACAGAGCGTTTCGCAGAGGCCGCACAGGGCGCAGCTGTCGATCATCCGGTTGGACTTGCGGTTGCCCATGACGATCGAGTCGTTGTTGTAGATCTCGCGCACCGCCCGCTTGGGATAGGTCTTGTAGTGGGTGAGATAGGCGCAGGCCCTGACGCACTCGAGACAGTGACAGGGGAAGCAGCGCGCCGCTTCGGCCATGGCCTCGGCGTGGCTGTAGCCGACGGTCGGATCGGCCGGCCGGACCGGCGGCACGTCGGCATGGCGGGCCGTATCGACATAGAGGCAAGTGCCAGTGGCGGTGTCGTCAGTGCGGCTCGCCGTCAGCGAGGCGCCCTGCAGGAAGCGATCAATGGACACCGCCGCCCGCCGGCCGTCGCGAACCGACAGGATGGCCGAGTAACTCTCCCCCTCGCCGCCGTGCAGGCTGCTGCCGAACACCCCCGGCAGCGAGGTCGCCAAGGTCTGCGGATCGAGGTCCAGCCGTCCTTCCGGCGTCAGGCGCAGGATTTCCGCGAAGGGGATGGCAGGGCCGGGGCCGATGGCGAGAAGGACGGCGTCGTAACCGGCGATCAGCCCACCGAGCGCCGACGGGCCGGCACCGCCGGTCACCCGCTGACGGCAACGGATGTCGATGCCAAGCGCGACGAGCGCGCCGAGGTCGGCTTCGATCGCCGAGGGCGGCAGAACCGCCGGGTCGATGTCGTGGCGAAGCCGTTCGAGCGGGCGGGCCTCCGCCTCAAGAACACTGACGGCGTGCCCCTTCATGGCGAGGTCGGACGCTGCCGTGAGGCCGGCCAATCCGGCCCCGACGATGGCGATGGTCTTCGGCTTTCGCGCCCGTTGGGCCGTGCGGCGGATGGTCGGATAGGCCTCCTCCACGAGCGCCCGTTCGAGCGCGCCGAGGCGAACGGCGCCGCCGGCCTCGGCCCGCCGGCAGGCGCTTTCGCAAGGGTGTTCGCAGATGTGGGCGATGATGGCGGGAAAGGGAACGACGCGGGCGAATACGCCCATGGCGCCGGCGAAGTCGCCGGCCGCCATCTTCTCGGCCATGGCGCGCGCATCGACGCGCAAGGGACAGGCGGCGGCGCAGGCCGGCGGCTGTTCTTCGATGCAGAGCGCTTCCCAGGCCTTGACCTGATCGCCATCCATGATCGCCTCGATGCGCCGTTGTGGAGCCAAGTTGGATACGGGCGGCCCGGGAGAGGTCGGGCCGCCCGCATGTTCGAGGAGCGGGCGGGAAGCTCCTCGCTTGTCGGACCTCAGTGGTGCTGAAGTTCGGACGTGCTTGCCGGCTTGCCGGCCTTGGCCTCAAGCCCCATCCTGATCACCTCCGGCAGGGCGGGAACGCGGAACACGCGCACGCCGCAGGCGTTGTTGATGGCGTTGAGGATGGCCGGATGCGGCGCGGTGAGCGGCGCCTCGCCGACGCCGGCGGCCCCGAACGGCCCGAGGTCGCGCGGCGTTTCGAGATAGAGGATCTCGATGTCGTCGGGCACGTCCTTCGGATAGGGGATGCCGCAGTCCTTGAGGTTGGTGTGCAGCTCCAGGTCCTCGAAGTCCT
>Ga0206117_100110_pt1 | contig 139374 bp, 116 predicted proteins | sample 3A5Ametagenome_FD_177997 | JGI IMG/M metagenome (GOLD analysis project Ga0206117, IMG submission 177997) | Enriched microbial communities from leaf-cutter ant dump, University of Wisconsin, Madison, United States - 3A5A | ecosystem: Environmental > Terrestrial > Nest > Insects nest > Nest dump...
AAGAAGACCACCAGGGCGGCGTGATGGAAGAACTGGGCCGCCGCCGTGGCGAGCTGCAGGACATGCAGCCGGACGGCAAGGGCCGCGTCCGCCTGGAATACCGCATCCCCGCCCGCGGCCTGATCGGCTTCCAGGGCGAGTTCCTGACCATGACCCGCGGCACCGGTCTGGCCAGCCACGTGTTCGACGACTACAGCCCGATGGCCGGCGGTATGGCCGAGCGCCGCAACGGCGTGCTGATCTCCCAGAACGACGGCGACGCGGTTGCCTATGCGCTGTGGAACCTGCAGGACCGCGGCCGCATGTTCGTCAGTCCGGGCGAAGCGCTGTACGAAGGCATGATCATCGGCATCCACACTCGCGACAACGACCTGATCGTGAACCCGATCAAGGGCAAGCAGCTGACCAACGTGCGCGCCTCCGGCACCGACGAAGCGGTTCGCCTGATCCCGCCGATCCAGCTCACGCTGGAATCCGCCATCGAGTTCATCGCCGATGACGAGCTGGTCGAGATCACGCCGAAGAACATCCGCCTGCGCAAGCGTTACCTGAAGGAAATCGATCGCAAGCGTGCCGCCAAGGCCGAAGGCTGATCCAGGACTTCTGCCCGCAAGGGCAGAGATGAAAAAAGGCGCTGCCGCGGCAGCGCCTTTTTCTTTTTCAGCTTACCGGCGGCGCTTCCAGCTCACGCCCTCCTCCGGTTTGCTGATCCGGCAGCGGTCACGGAGTACCGCTCGGTGCGGGCCGAGCCTGAAACGCTGCTCGGCTCACTCGCCCTCCGTTGCCGGATCGATCCCTCAGCCCCGGCTGGCGAGGTATTCACCGAAGTCGCCACCGATCTCCGGATGGCGCAGACCCAGTTCCACCGTGGCCTTCAGATAGCCCAGCTTGGAGCCGCAGTCGTAGCGCACACCCTTGAACTGGTAGGCCAGCACCGCTTCTTCCTTCAGCAACGAGGCGATGGCATCGGTGAGCTGCAGCTCGCCGCCGGCGCCCGGCTTCAGCGCGCGCAGGTGATCGAAGATGCGCGGCGTGAGGATGTAGCGGCCGACCACCGCCTGGGTGGTGGGCGCATCCTCGGGCTTGGGCTTCTCGACGATGCCGGTGACGCGCTGGGTGTCGCCGTTCTGGTTCTCGGTGCTGACGATGCCGTACTGGCGGGTATCCTCGCGCGGCACGTTCATGGTGCCGAGCACGGAACAGCGGTTGTAGTTGTAGACGTTGGCCATCTGCGCCATCACCGCGTCGCCGCCGTAGTTGTCCAGCAGATCGTCCGCCAGGATGACGGCGAAGGGCTCTTCATCGCCCACCACCGCCGAGGCGCACAGCACCGCGTGGCCGAGGCCCAGCGCTTCCGCCTGGCGGATATAGATGCAGTTCACGCCCTTGGGCACCGTCTTCTTCACCACCTCCAGCAGCTCTTTCTTGCCGCGGGCCTCGAGCTCGGTTTCCAGCTCGTAGGCCTTGTCGAAGTGGTCTTCGATGGCGCGCTTGGTGCGGCCGGTGATGAAGATCAGGTCGGTGATGCCGGCCGCGACTGCTTCCTCGACCGCGTACTGGATCAGGGGCTTGTCCACCACCGGCAGCATTTCCTTGGGGCTGGCCTTGGTCGCGGGCAGGAAGCGGGTGCCCATGCCGGCAACCGGAAATACCGCCTTGGTAACTTTCTTCATATTGCGTACGACTCCTTGTTCCTGCGTTGCGAAGGCCCGGAATTCAGGCCTCCTCCTCCAGCAGCCGGCGCAGACCATCCTCGTCGAGAATGTCGATGCCGAGTTCCTGCGCCTTGTCCAGCTTGGAACCCGCCTCCGCACCCGCCACCACGTAATCCGTCTTCTTCGACACCGAGCCGGTCACCTTGCCGCCGTGCGCCTCGATCAAGGCCTTGGCCTCGTCGCGGGACATCGTCGGCAGCGTACCGGTCAGCACGAAGGTCTTGCCCGTCGCCTTGCCGCTTACCGGCGCGACAGGCGCCCCCTCTTCCCAATGCACCCCCGCCGCCCGCAGCTGTTCGATCACCTCGCGGTTGTGCGGTTCGGCGAAGAACTCGGCAATGCTCTTCGCCACAATCGGGCCGACGTCCGGCACCTGTTGCAGCGCTTCCGCATCCGCTTCCATCAACGCATCCATGCCGCCGAAATGGCGGGCTACATCGCGGGCCGTCGCTTCGCCGACATTGCGGATACCGAGCGCGAAGACGAAGCGTGCCAGCGTCGTGTTGCGGCTGTGCTCGATCGCCGCCAGCAGGTTCTGCGCCGACTTCTCGCCCATGCGCTCCAGGTTGGCCAGCGCCAGCACGCCCAGCTTGTAGAGGTCAGCCGGCGTCTTGATAATGGCGCTGTCCACCAGCTGCTCCACCAGTTTGTCGCCCAGGCCTTCGATGTCCATCGCCCGGCGGCCGGCGAAGTGCAGCAGCGCCTGCTTGCGCTGCGCCGGGCAGAACAGCCCGCCGGAGCAGCGCCACACCGCTTCTTCCTCGGTCTTGACCGCATGCGAACCGCAGACCGGACAGGTATGTGGCATCTGGAACTCGCGCTCCTGGCCGGTGCGCCTGTCCACCACCGGCGCGACCACCTCGGGGATAACGTCGCCGGCCCGTCGCACGATGACCTGATCGCCAATCAGCACGCCCTTGCGCTTGATTTCGTCCTCGTTGTGCAGCGTGGCGTTGGTGACGGTAACGCCGCCGACGAAGACCGGCTTCAAGCGGGCGACCGGTGTCAGCGCACCAGTGCGGCCGACCTGGATCTCGATGCCGAGCAGCTCGGTGATCTCTTCCTGCGCCGGGTACTTGTGGGCAACCGCCCAGCGCGGCGCGCGGGAGACGAAGCCCAGCGTCTGCTGGTCAGCGCGGCGATTCACCTTGTAGACCACGCCATCGATGTCGTAAGGCAGGCTGGCGCGGCGCTCGCCGATACGGCGGTAGTAACCGAGCAGACCTTCCGCACCGGCGACCACATCGCGCTCCGGCGCCACCGCGAAGCCCCAGGCGGCGAGCAGATCCAGCGTTTCCGAATGGGTGGCCGGCGGCGCCATGCCCTCCAGATCCACCATCTGGTAGGCAAAGAAGCGCAGCGGACGGCGGGCGGTGATGCGGGAGTCCAGCTGGCGCAGGCTGCCGGCGGCCGCATTGCGGGGATTCACGAACACCTTCTCGCCCGCCTCTTGCTGGCGAACGTTGAGCTGCTCGAAATCCGCCCGCGGCATCAGCACCTCGCCGCGCACTTCCACCCGCGCCGGCGCATCGCCATGCAGCCGCAGCGGGATGGAGCGGACAGTGCGGAGGTTGGGCGAGACGTCCTCGCCGGTCATGCCATCGCCGCGGGTCGCGCCCTTCACGAACACGCCGTTCTCGTAGATCAGGGTGATCGCCAGGCCATCCAGCTTGGGTTCGACCGCGTACTCCACCGTCTCCCGGTCCAGCCCTTCGCGGCAGCGGCGGTCGAAGGCTTCCACCTCCTCGTCCTCGAAGGCGTTGGACAGCGACAGCATGGGCACGCGGTGCGCCACTTCGGCAAACACCGCCGATGGCGCTCCGCCGACCCTGCGAGTAGGCGAATCCTCGGTGGAGAGTTCCGGATGCTCGGCCTCTATGGCTTCCAGTTCGCGGAACAGGCGGTCGTATTCGGCATCCGGCACCAGCGGCGCATCGAGTACGTAATAGGCATGGTTGTGTCGCTCAAGCTCGACACGCAGTTGCGCCGCCCGTTCGGCGGCGGTAGGGCTGGACATTTTTCAGGCGGAGAAAAGGCGTTTGGCCAGCGGACTGCCGGCGGGAATGGCATGGCTGGCCATGCGTTCCTGGAACTGGGAGATCTGGCTGCGGATCATGCCCGCGGCCTCGCTGCCGAAGGGTGCGCGATTGTCGTCGACGACGATGCCGTGCAACGCGTCGGCGAAGTGGTTGGCGAAATGCATCATGCGGTCGAAGGCGCCGACGCCGTTGGCGACACGCGGCACGTCGATGACCAGGGTCAGGCCACCGGTCTGCAGGCTGCGCATGGTGTCGGCCACGAACACGCTGTGCTCCAGGTTGCTGAGGTAGAACAGCACGTTGCCTTCTTCATCGCGGGCATGGAAGCTGCCGTCGTCGCTCAGCACCATGCCCTGCGCCTCGGCCAGGCCACGGATCTTGGTACCCGGGAAGGGCTGGTTGGAAGCGATCACGTTCACACCGATCTGCACGTCCACCTCGGCGCAGAAGCGGTCCAGCGTGGTGGCGCTGCCCAGGGCTTCGGCCCGCGCCGGCAGGCCGGCCGGCACTGCCATGAAGTGGTCGGCCACCCGCTGCACGCCGCCGGAGAAGCGCATGAAATCCGGCTCGCCGATGGGGCCCTGGCGGTCCACCAGCTGCATCGCGGCGCAATACCAGTGGTGGGCGCCAGCATTGTGGCCATTCACCGGTTGCCACAGATTGGAGTGATCGTCGAAGGCGTACCAGCGCACCGGCTTGGACAAGCCGTCCAGCTGCTCCAGCTGCACCGGCCACAGCGCGGAAGCCGCCAGCGGTTCGATGGCTTCGATGCGGATGATGCAGTCGATGCGCGGGTCCAGCGCTTCCGGCGCTTCCGGCGCGCTGCGCTTCACCGGCGCCTCGCGCACCGGCCGCGGTGCCGGCTCGGGCGGCATCGCCTCGGTCAGCCCCGGCTCCTCGCGCGCCGTCTCGCCGCCACCTTCATGCGGCTCCAGCAGGACATCGCGATGCGAGGATTTGAAAGCCTGTTCGGCCTGCTTGCGGTGCTTGCGCTCCTGCCATTTGTTGTAGGCCAGCACGAGCACCACAAAGCCCACGCCGGCGCCGATCAACCCAATCTGCAGTTCGCTATCCATAGTTCTTCTCGCGATTCCTCTTCTCTGTGTCACGCCGCGTTGGCTTCAGCCAGCCGCAGCGCCTCTTCGATGTCTACTTCCACCACCCGGGAAACGCCTTGCTCCTGCATGGTCACCCCGACCAGCTGCTGGGCGATCTCCATGGTGATCTTGCTGTGGCTGATGAAAATGAACTGGGTGTGCGATGACATCCGCTTCACCATCTGGCCATAGCGCTCGGTGTTGGTATCGTCCAGCGGGGCATCCACCTCGTCAAGCATGCAGAACGGCGCCGGATTGAGCTGGAACATGGAGAACACCAGCGCAATCGCGGTCAGCGCCTTCTCGCCGCCGGACAGCAGGTGGATGGAGGTGTTCTTCTTGCCCGGCGGCTGGGCGACGATCTGGATGCCCGCGTCCAGGATTTCCTCTCCGGTCAGCACCAGCTCCGCCCGTCCGCCGCCGAAGAGCTGCGGGAACAGGATGCCGAACTGGCGATTGACCGTATTGTAGGTTTCCTGAAGCTGCTCGCGGGTTTCGCGGTCGATGCGGCGGATGGCGTCTTCCAGCGTATCTATGGCCTGCAGCAGGTCATCGGACTGGGCGTCCAGGTAGCCCTTGCGCTCGCTGGCGGACTTCAGTTCATCCAGCGCGGCGAGGTTCACCGGACCCAGCTCGGCGATCTCCCTTGCCAGCCGGGCGACTTCGCGCTGCAGGCTGCCTTCCTTCAGGTCCGGCGTCAGCAGCGGTGTCAGCGCAACCTCATCGGCGGCGGCCTCCTGCAGGCGTTCCTCGAACTGCCCGGACGCAAGCTCCGCCGCCTGCACCGCAAGGCGCAGCTCGGCGACGCGCTGGCGGATGGGCGCAGCTTCCTGCTCGGTGCGCAGCCGCAGTTCCTCGGTCTGCTTCAGCGTGCTTGCGGCCTGCTCCAGCGCATCGCGACGGCCGGCCAGCGCGGATTCGCGGCTCAGGCGCAGCTCCAGCGCGGACTGCAGCGCCTCGCGGCTGCGCTCGTCATCGGTGGCTTCCAGTTCTTCGCGGCGGGTCGCGGCCTCGGCCACGGTGCGCTCGATCTGCTCGGCGGCCAACTGCAGGTTGCGGGCGATGTCGTCCAGCTTGCCGGCGCACTCCCGTTCGGAGAAGCGCGCCTCCTGCAGCTCACGGGCGCAGGACTGTTCCAGCGTGCGCAGCTCGCGCAATCCCTGCTCGCGTTCGCGCAGCACCTCGGTCGCCGCGTCCAGCCGGCCGCGCTGCAGCTCGGCCAGTTCGGCGGCGCGCTCCTGCTCCAGCTCGGCCCGCGCCAGCAACTCGCGTTCGGTGGACTCCAGGTTCACCAGATCGCCCAAGTCGCGGTCCAGCTGGGCGCGGCGTTCCTCGGCGCGGCTGCGCGCCTGGGTGAGCTTCAGCAACTCGACCTGTTCGACGTGCAGCTGGCTCTGTTCGGCCTGGATGTCGCGGCGCAGGGCATTGGCGCTGTCCTGGATCTCGGCGGCCTGACCTTCGGCGGTGAGCAGCGCGTCATGGGCGCGGGTGGCCTCCGCCTCCAGTGCTTGCTGCTCGCCGGAGAGCGTGTCGATTTCGCGCTGGCGCTCCATCACGCCGTGGGTGCGGCTATCCGGCACGAAATGGCTGATGCCTTCGCGGGTCAGCAACTGGCCGCGCTTGTCCACCAGCACGACGCCAGGCGAAAGCTCGTCGCGCCGAGTCAGCCATTCAGCCAGGCTATCCACCGTATGGCAGCCCCGCAGCCAGGCTTGGACCAGGCCAACCGGCGCGCCGGGCACGAGGTCTATCTTCCCGGCCAATGGGCTGCTGCCTGCCGGACCAGGCAGCGCAGCGCAGCCATCGGTGCCGGCGAAACCCACCGCCAGCGCCTCGGGCGGCGCTTCGTCCAGCAGGTCGCGGGCCAGTGCCTCGCCTTCCGCACCATCGGCGACCAACGCGCCCAGGCGTTCCCGCAGCACCGCGGCGACCGCCGCCTCCCAGCCTTCGGCCACCCGCAGCGAACGCCATAGCGGCGGACGGTCGGCGTGGCCGTGCTTCTTCAGCCAGTCGCCCAGCTTGCCCTGCGCCTGCACCTTGGCCTGCAACTGCACCAGTGCGTCGCGGCGGGCGCGCAGTTCGGTGAGGCGGCGCTGCACCGCACGCTCCTGTTCCAGCGCGGTCTTCAGCGCAGCCTGCGCATCCGGCAGACGGGCCTGCAGATCGCCCAGTGTCTGCTGGCGCATCTCCAGCGCTTCCTGCAAGGCCTCTACGCGGGCTTCACGCTCGGCGATGAGGCCGGCGTCCGGCGCCTGGATGGCGCCGCCTTCGCTCTCCAGCCGGGCACGCCGCTGCTGCAGGGCATCCAGCGCCCGGTTGGCGCTGGCGCGGTTGGTTTCCTCCACGCGCAGTTGCTGCTCGGTCTGGGCAAGCTCGCGGCGGGCGGCAGCGACGGTGGTGTCCGCCGCCTGCCGGGCGCTCTCCAGCTCCGGTACGCGATCGGCGATTTCGATGTGGCGCGCTTCGGCCTGCTCCGCCCGCATGGCGGCGTTCTCCGCCAGCTCCATCCAGCGCTCACGGTCCTCGGTGAGGTTCTCGCGACGGGCAGTCCAGTGGGTACGGTCGGTTTCGAGTTGGGCCAGCCGCGCTTCCAGCCGCTTGCGCGCGTCGGCGAGGTGCTGCAGCTCGGTTTCCAGGCGGCCGACTTCGGCGGTGACGGCGAACAGGTCGCTTTGCGCCTGATGCACTGCTTCGGAGGCGGCGAAGTGGGTTTCCCGCGCCCCCTCCACCGCAGCTTCCAGTTCTTGCAGACGAGCGCTGTCGGTCTCGATCCGCACGGTGTTGCGGTTCAGCTCCTCGGCGACACGGTCGCGCTCGGCGCGCGCCTCGTTGCGCTTGAGCAGCCACAGTAGTTGTTGGCGTTCGACGTGGGCGCTGTTGAGCTTGCGGTAGCGCTCGGCGACCTCGGCCTGGCCTTCCAGGTGGCCGATGCGCTGGCCCAGTTCCATGCGGATGTCTTCGAGACGGGCGAGGTTGTCGCGGGCGTCGCCGAGGCGGCCTTCGGTTTCCTTGCGCCGCTCGCGGTACTTGGTAACGCCGGCCGCCTCTTCGAGGAAGCCGCGGATGTCCTCCGGCTTGGCCTCGATGATGCGCGAGATCATGCCCTGCTCGATGATGGCGTAGGCGCGCGGACCCAGGCCGGTACCGAGGAAGAGGTCGATGACGTCCTTGCGGCGGACGTGCACGTTGTTGATGAAGTAGCTGGAGTCGCCGCTGCGGTCCAGCACGCGCTTGACCGAGATCTCGGCATAGCGCGACCACTGGCCGGCCGCGCGCCCCTCGTTGTTGTCGAACACCAGCTCCACGCTGGCGCGCGACACCGGCTTGCGGGTGGTGGAGCCGTTGAAGATCACGTCCTGCATCGACTCGCCGCGCAGCGCGGAGGCACGCGTCTCGCCAAGCACCCAGCGCACCGCGTCGATGATGTTGGACTTGCCGCAGCCGTTGGGCCCGACCACGCCGACCAGGGAGCCCGGCGTGAGCACGGTGGTGGGGTCGACGAAGGTCTTGAAGCCGGCGAGTTTGAGCTTGGAAAGACGCACGGGGGCGAGTTCAGGTCGGCTGTATTACGGCTCGGGCGGCGCCCGAAAGGCGCGCCATGATAACATCTTCGCCCTTTACGACCGCCCCGCCCGCAGCCTCGGACGGAGGCCAATTGTTCCAAAGTGAATCCGAATCTCGCCCGCCTCCAGACCTACCCTTTCGAGAAGCTGCGCGCCCTGTTCGCCGGCCTCCAGCCCCCCGCCGAACTGAAGCCGATCCGCCTGTCGATCGGCGAGCCGCAGCACCCGACACCGCCCTTCATCCTGCAGGCATTGAGCGACAACTTCGCCGGCATGGCGGCCTATCCCAGCACCCAGGGCTCGGAAGCGCTGCGCGGCGCCATCGCCGGCTGGCTGGAACGCCGCTACGCGCTGCCCAAGGTGGATGCCGCTACCCAGGTACTGCCGGTGAATGGCTCCCGCGAGGCGCTGTTCGCTTTCGCCCAATGCGTGGTGGATGGCGGCAAGCCAGGTGCCAAGGTGGTCTGCCCCAACCCCTTCTACCAGATCTACGAAGGGGCGACGCTGCTGGCCGGCGCCGATCCGGTGTTCCTGAACAATCTGCCGGAGAACAACTTCGGCTCCGATTTCGACTCGCTGCCGGAAGCGGTGTGGCGCGACGTGCAGCTCGTTTTCGTCTGCTCGCCGGGCAATCCCACCGGCCGGGTGCTGTCGCTGGACGAATGGAAGCGGCTGTTCGAACTGTCGGACCGCTACGGTTTCGTCATCGCCGCCGACGAGTGCTATTCCGAGATCTACTTCGACGACGAAGCGCGGCCGGTCGGCGCGCTTGAGGCGGCGCACGCGCTGGGGCGCGGCGACTTCCGCAACATCGTGGTGTTCTCCAGCCTCTCCAAGCGCTCCAACGTGCCGGGCATGCGCTCCGGCTTCGTCGCCGGCGATGCGGCCATCCTCAAGGACTTCCTGCTCTACCGCACCTATCACGGCTGCGCGATGAGCGCGACCATACAGGCCGCCTCGGTCGCCGCCTGGAACGACGAAGCCCACGTCGCCGAAAACCGCCGCCTCTATCGCGAGAAGTTCGCCGCCGTCACGCCACTACTGTCGCCCTGGCTGGAAACCCGCCTGCCGGACGCCGGTTTCTACCTGTGGGCGCGCACCCCATTGCCGGATACCGACTTCGCCCGCCGACTGCAGGCTGAATATAATGTGACGGTTCTGCCGGGCAGCTTCCTCGCCCGCGAGGCCGATGGCGTCAATCCTGGCGCCGGCTTCGTACGCATCGCCCTGGTCGCCGACACCGCGGAGTGCGTAGAGGCCGCCGGCCGCATCGCCGCATTCTGCCGGGCGCTCTGATCGCCCGCCCCCTGATACCAACCACGACGGAAACCCCATGTCTGAATCCCTGCAAAAGATCATCGACGACGCTTTCGAAAACCGCGCCAGCCTGTCCCCCTCCGCCGCGCCCGCTGAAGTGCGCAACGCGGTGGCCGAGGTCATCGCCGGCCTGGACGCCGGCAGCCTGCGGGTGGCCGAGAAGAAGGACGGCGCCTGGGTGGTCAACCAGTGGATCAAGAAGGCGGTGTTGATCTCCTTCCGCCTGCGCGACAACGAAGTGATGCCCGCCGGCAGCCTCAACTTCTTCGACAAGGTGCCGACCAAGTTCGGCGACTACACCCCGGAGCAGTTCGCCGCCGGCGGCTTCCGCGTGGTGCCGCCCGCCGTCGCGCGCAAGGGCAGCTACATCGCCAGGAACGTGGTGCTGATGCCTTCCTATGTGAACATCGGCGCCTATGTGGATGAAGGCACCATGGTGGACACCTGGGCCACCGTCGGCTCCTGCGCCCAGATCGGCAAGAACGTGCACCTGTCCGGTGGCGTCGGCATCGGCGGCGTGCTGGAACCCATCCAGGCCGGCCCGGTGATCATCGAGGACAACGTCTTCGTCGGCGCCCGCTCCGAAGTGGTGGAAGGCGTGATCATCGAAGAGAACGCGGTGCTGTCCATGGGCGTGTACATCGGCCAGAGCACCAAGATCTACGACCGCGAAACCGGTGAGATCCACTACGGTCGCGTGCCGGCCGGCGCTGTTGTGGTGCCGGGCAGCCTGCCTTCCGCCGACGGCAAGTACAGCTTGTACTGCGCGGTCATCGTGAAGAAGGTGGATGCCCAGACCCGCGCCAAGACCGCGATCAACGACCTGCTGCGCGGCGCCTGAGCGCCAGTCAGCCCCGGCGGGGCTCCGGCCCCGCCCGCATCGCCAGACGGAGAATCCAAGACCGATGATTTTCGACAAGCTGTTCCAGCTGATGGCCGAAAAACAGGCCTCGGACATCTTCATCACCGCCGGCGCCCCGATCCATATCAAGATCCAGGGCCACACGATGCCGATCAACCAGCAGGTCATGGAACCTCCCATGATCAAGCGGATGATCTACGAGATGATGACCCCGGAGCAGATCGAACGCTTCGAACGCGAACGGGAACTCAATCTCTCCTTCGGCCGGCGCGATCTCGGCAATTTCCGCATCAACGTCTTCTGGCAGCGCAACACCGTCGCGGTGGTCATGCGCTTCATCCAGGGCGACATCCCGACACTGGAAGAGCTCACCCTGCCGCAGACGCTGGCGGACGTGGTGATGGAAAAGCGCGGGCTGGTACTGGTGGTGGGCGCGACCGGCTCCGGCAAGTCGACCACGCTGGCGTCGATGATCGACCACCGCAACCGCAACAAATCGGGCCACATCCTGACGGTGGAAGACCCGATCGAATACCTGTTCAAACACCGCAAGTCGGTGGTGAACCAGCGCGAAGTCGGCATCGACACCCAGAGCTGGCACGAGGCGCTGCGCAACGCGATGCGCCAGGCGCCGGACTGCATCCTGATCGGCGAAATCCGCGACCGCGAAACCATGCAGGCCGCCCTCGCCTACTCGCAGACCGGCCACCTCTGCCTGGCCACGCTGCACGCCAACAACGCCTATCACGCGCTGAACCGCATCGTTAACTTCTTCCCGCTGGAAAACCGCCCGCTGCTCTACCTGGACCTCGCTGTCGCACTGAAGTGCGTGATCTCGCAGCGGCTGGCGCGCAAGCCGGACGGCCGCCGCATCCCGGCGGTCGAGATCCTGATGAACACCCGCCACATCGCCGAACTGGTCGAGCGTGGCGAACTCAGCAGCATCAAGGAGGCGATGGAACAGAGCCTGGCGCCCGGCTCCCAGACCTTCGAGCAAGACCTCTTCCGCCTCTACCACGAAAAGATCATCACGCTGGACGAGGCCCTGGCCAATGCCGATTCGCCGACCAACCTCTCCTGGCTGATCAACAACGCCAAGTTCGACGACGGCAAACCGACCGCGCCAGCGCCCACCACCGACGAGCTGCACGATTTCGAGAGCACCGAGTCAGACGGCGCCTCCTTCCGCGAATTCACCCTGCACCTGGACGAGCCGTCTCGCTGAGCGGCTGCAACTCAATGCCCCAACTCGACAACCCCACGCTCGCACTCGCCTGCGAGCTGATCTCCCGTTCCTCCGTCACCCCGGAGGACGAAGGCTGCCTGGAGCTCATCGCCGGCCGCCTGGCCGCGCTCGGCTTCAACTGCGAACGCATCGACACCGGCGGCGTCTCCAACCTGTGGGCCCGCCGTGGCAGCGCTTCGCCGGTACTGTGCTTCGCCGGCCATACCGACGTCGTGCCCACCGGCCCGCTGGACGCCTGGCAGAGCCCGCCCTTCGAGCCGACGATACGCGACGGCGTGCTGTACGGCCGCGGCGCGGCGGACATGAAATCCTCGCTGGCCGCTTTCGTCACCGCCATCGAAGCTTTCGTCACCGCCCACCCGGACCATGAAGGCAGCATCGCCCTGCTGCTGACCTCGGACGAAGAAGGCATCGCCACCCACGGCACGGTGAAGGTGGTCGAGGCACTGGCCGCGCGCGGGGAACTGCTGGACTACTGCATCGTCGGCGAACCCACCTCGGTGAAGACCCTGGGCGACATGATCAAGAACGGCCGCCGCGGTTCGCTCTCCGGCACGCTGCGGGTCAAGGGCCTGCAAGGCCATGTGGCCTATCCCCATCTCGCCCGCAACCCCATCCACGAATTTGCGCCGGCACTGGCCGAGCTGGCGGCAACCCGCTGGGACGAAGGCAACGAGTTCTTCCCGCCGACCACCTGGCAGGTGTCCAACATCCACGCAGGCACCGGCGCCAACAACGTCATTCCCGGTGCCTGCGAAGCGCTGTTCAACTTCCGCTTCGCCTCGGTCAGCACCGCCGAGGAGCTGAAAGCCCGCACCCACGCGGTGCTGGACAAGCACGGCCTGGACTACGAAATCGACTGGCATCTCTCCGGCAGGCCCTTCATCACCGGCCGCGGCAAGCTGGTCGGCGCCATCTCCGAAGCCATCCACGAGCGGCTGGCGGTCGAAACCGAGCTGTCCACCACCGGCGGCACCTCGGACGGCCGCTTCATTGCCGACATCTGCAAGGAAGTCGTCGAGTTCGGCCCGGTGAATGCCTCCATCCACAAAGTGAACGAATGCATCGCAGTCGATGCCATCGCCCCGCTTTCCGACGTTTATCTCGGCACGCTGCGCAAGCTGCTGCTGCCCGCCTGACCCGCTGGGAAATCCGCCATGAGCCACGACCACGATCACGACCACGACGCCGAACACTGCGAGCATTGCGGCGACGGCCACGAGCATGACCACGAACACGAGGGCGGCCCGCTGGCCGAACTCGTCACCGTCCGCGATTGGCTGCGCTACGCCGTCACCCGCTTCAACCGCGGCGGCCTGTTCTTCGGCCACGGCTGCGGCGATGCCTATGACGAAGCGGTGTGGCTGGTGCTCTCCACCCTCGCCCTGCCGCTGGACCGGCTTGAGCCTTTCCTCGACGCCTGCATTCCCTCCGACGAGCGCCCGGCGCTGTACGAGGCCATCAGCCGCCGCACCGACGAACGCATTCCCACCGCCTACCTCACCCACGAAGCCTGGCTGGGCGACTTCCGCTTCTATGTGGACGAGCGCGTCATCGTGCCGCGCTCCTTCTTCGCCGAACTGCTGGAAGACGGCCTGTCTCCCTGGATCGAGGATCCGGAGGAAGTGGTTTCCGCGCTGGACATGTGCACCGGCTCCGGCTGCCTGGCTGTGCTGATGGCTCACGCCTATCCGAATGCCGACATCGTCGCCGCCGACCTGTCGGACGATGCGCTGGAAGTCGCCGAGCGCAACGTTGCCGACTACGCGCTGGAAGACCGCATCGAACTGGTGAAGAGCGACGTCTTCAGCGCCCTGCAGGGCCGCAGCTTCGACCTCATCCTCAGCAATCCGCCCTACGTCACCGCCGAGGCGATGGACGCCTTGCCGGCCGAATATCTGCATGAACCGCGCATGGCCCTTGCCTCCGGCGAAGACGGGCTGGACGTGGTCCGCGCGCTGCTCGCCCAAGCTGCCAACCACCTGAATCCCGGCGGCTTGCTGGCAGTGGAAGTCGGGCATAATCGCGCCATTGTCGAAAGCGCCTTCCCCGAACTGTCCTTCACCTGGCTGTCGGCCCGCGGAGGCGATGACATGATCTTCATCTTGCGGCGCGAGGAACTGCCCGGCGCGCAGGCATAGCCGGCCTCGCCCAGGGAGAAACGAATGGCAAGCGAACGTCCCATCCTTCTGGTGGAAGACAATCCGGACGACGAGGCGCTGACGCTGCGCGCCTTCGGCAAGAACCGCATCGCCAACCCGGTGGTGGTGGCGCGCGACGGGGTGGAGGCGATCGACTACCTGTTCGGCACTGGCGAACACGAAGGGCGCGACCTCACCGTCACCCCCGCAGTGGTATTACTGGATCTGAAGCTGCCGCGCATCGACGGACTGGAAGTGTTGCGGCGCATCCGCGCCGACGAACGCACCGCACTTCTGCCGGTGGTGGTGCTCACCACCTCCCGCGAGTTGCAGGACATCCAGGAAGCCTATCGCCTAGGCGCGAACAGCTACATCCGCAAGCCGGTGGATTTCGAACGCTTCATCCAGGCGGTTGGCCAGCTGGGCGTCTATTGGCTGTCGCTGAACGAGACGGTGGAAAGCGCGGCGAATACACCGTACTGAGCACCGTACCGAGCGGGTTAGCTCAAAACAAGAAAGCCGGCGAATGCCGGCTTTCTTGTTTTTGCCTGCGTCCCGCAAAGCCAGGACTCAAAGCAGTTTTTCGATATCGCCCGCGATGGATTCAGGCTTGGTCGTGGGCGCATAGCGGTCAACTACCCTGCCCTCGCGATCCACCAGGAACTTGGTGAAATTCCATTTGATGGCTTCGGTACCCAGCACGCCCGGCGCGGCCTTGGTGAGATGGGCGAACAGCGGATGAGCGCCAGCGCCTTTCACCTCGACCTTCTCCGACAGGGGAAAGCTCACCCCGTAGTTCCGTTCGCAGAAAGCTCCGATTGCCGCAGCATCGCCAGGCTCCTGGCCGCCGAACTGATTGCAGGGAAAGCCGATGACGCTGAAGCCCTGATCCCGGTAGCGCTCATGCACCGCCTCCAGGCCCTGGTACTGCGGCGTGAAGCCGCACTCGCTGGCGGTATTCACCACCAGGAGCACCTGCCCCCGAAACGCCGACAGAGGCATGGCCTCACCGCCCAGACTGCGGGTTTCGAAATCGAAGACGGTCGGTTCGCTCATGTCGGACTCCGAGAATGGATGCCGCGAGAATCAGGCCAGTTCGTCTATCCAGGCTTGCTGGATGGCCTCCAGGATGCGCTCGCCGCAACGCTTGGGATCATCGTCGAATTCCGGCAGCGTCATCACCCAGTTCATCAGATCGACGAAATTGACCCGGCTCGGGTCGGCATCGGGATGGGCATCGGAAAGCTGGATGGCGATTTCCTGCACGTCGGTCCACTTCATCAGTGCTTGCCCTCCCGGGCCATGTTGATGGTGTAGCGCGGAATCTCGACCACCAGCGGCGTTTCGCCCACCAGCGCCTGGCAGGAAAGGCGGGAGTTCGGCTCCAGGCCCCAGGCCTTGTCCAGCAGATCCTCTTCCTCTTCCTCCGCCGGGTTCAGCGACTGGAAGCCCTCGCGCACAACCACATGGCAAGTGGTGCAGGCACAGGATTGCTCGCAGGCGTGCTCGATGTAGATGTCGTTCTGCAGCAGGGTGTTGCAGATCGATTCGCCCGGCTGGGCTTCGATCACCGCCCCGTCCGGGCACAGCTCGACATGGGGCAGCACAATAATCTGGGTCATACCTCTATCTCATCCACTTTCTGGCCGGCCAGCGCTGCACGGATGCTGTTATCCATGCGGCGGGCGGCAAATTCGTCGGTTGCACGCGCCAGCGCGTCGATACCGGTCTTGATGGCGCGGTGATCCTTGTCCTGCGCCAGAACACGCAGCCTGGCGATGGCGGCCTCGACTTCCGCGCGCTCCTGCTCGTTCAGCAGATGGCCATCCTTGGCCAGCGCCTGCTCGGTCGCCTCTATCACCCGGCCGGCTTCCACCTGCTGCTCGCGCAGCGCGCGGGCCTGCATGTCGTCACCCGCGTGTTCCACGCCGGCGCGCAGCATGCCGGCGATCTCGTCGTCGCTCAAGCCATAGGACGGCTTCACCAGCACGCTGGCCTCGACACCGGAGGACATTTCCCGCGCCGAAACCGACAGCAGGCCATCCGCGTCCACCTGGAAGGTCACCCGGATGCGGGCGGCACCGGCCACCATGGGCGGAATGCCACGCAGTTCGAAGCGCGCCAGCGAACGGCAGTCGGACACCAGCTCGCGCTCGCCCTGGACGACGTGGAACGCCATCGCCGTCTGGCCGTCCTTGAAGGTGGTGAATTCCTGCGCGCGCGCAATCGGCAGCGTGGAGTTGCGCGGCACCACCCGCTCCACCAGTCCGCCCATGGTTTCCAGGCCGAGGGAGAGCGGAATCACGTCCAGCAGCAGCCAGTCGTCCTCGTCGGCACGGTTGCCGGCGAGGATGTTGGCCTGCATCGCCGCACCGAGGGCGACGACCTTGTCCGGGTCCAGATTGGTCAGCGGCTCCTGGTGGAAATACTCCGCCACAGCGCGCTGGATGTGCGGCATGCGCGTCGCACCGCCCACCATCACCACCCCCTTGATGTCATCCACCGTCAGCCCGGCGTCGCGCAGCGCCTTGCGCACCGGCGCCAGGGTTTTCTGTACCAGGTGGCGGGTCATCTCGGCGAAATCGTCGCGTGCCACCACCAGGTCGACTTCTTCGCCAGTGGAGAGCTTGACCTTGACCGGCGCCTGCTCGCAGGAAGTCAGCAGTTCCTTGACCTCCCGCGCCTTCATCTGCAGGCGGCGGGCATCGGTGGCGTCCGGCGGAGAAATACAGGCCTTGTCCAGCATCCAGCAGAACAGGCGGTGATCGAAGTCGTCTCCGCCCAATGCCGCGTCGCCGTTGGTGGACAGCACCTCGAAAACGCCGCGGGACAGCTTGAGGATGGAGAGGTCGAAGGTGCCGCCGCCGAGGTCGTAAACCGCGTAGACACCTTCAGCCGCGTTATCCAGCCCATAGGCGACCGCCGCCGCGGTGGGCTCGTTGAGCAGACGCAGCACGTTGATGCCGGCCAGCGTGGCGGCATCCTTGGTCGCCTGGCGTTGGGCGTCGTCGAAATAGGCCGGCACGGTGATCACCGCACCGGTGAGCTCGCCGCCCAGGCTGGCCTCCGCGCGCAGGCGCAGCGGCCGCAGGATCTCGGCCGAGACTTCGACCGGCGTCTTCGCGCCCTGCACGGTACGCAGCCGCACCATGCCGGGCGCGTCCTCGAAGTCGTAGGGCACGGCTTCGATGTGGGTCACGTCCTTCAGGCCGCGGCCCATGAAGCGCTTGACCGACACCACGGTGTTGCGCGGGTCCAGCGCCTGTGCCTGCAGCGCGGCGCTGCCGACGACGATGCCACCGTCCGCGAGATAACGCACCGCGGAAGGCAGCATCGTCCGGCCGGATTCGTCCGCCAGGCAAACGGCGATGCCGTTGCGCACGGTGGCGACGAGCGAATTGGTAGTCCCCAGGTCTATACCCACCGCCAGCCGGTGCTTGTGCGGCTCGGCGGACATGCCGGGTTCGGCGATTTGCAGCAGTGCCATCAGCTTTCCAGCGCCTCGAGGGCGTCGTCGATCTCGTGTTGGAGCTTCTCGATGAACATCAGCCGGCGCACGGTATCCGCGGCGGCCGGGTAGTCCTTCGACTGGTCGAGCGTCACTTCCAGCTCGCCCAGCACTTCACGAGCGTGTTGCTGCAGTCGGTGATGGAGTTGTTCGAGCTCTTCGATCTGCGAGGCGGCCCGCGCCTCTTCCACCGCTTCGCGCCACTCCATCTGTTCCATCAGGAACTCGGGCGACATGGCGGTGTTGGTTTCCAGGCCAGTATCCACCCCGGCCAGTTCCAGCAGGTACTGGGCTCGGGGCAAGGGCTTGCGCAGGGTACGGAAACCTTCGTTCACCCGGGTCGCCCACTGCATCGCCCGGCGCTTGTCGGCATCGGGCAGATGAGCATGGCGATCGGGGTGCACCTCGGCCTGGAGCTTGTGCCAGACAGCCTCCAGCGCCGACTCGTCGATGCGGTAGCGGCGCGGCAGGCCGAAGAGCGCGAAGTAATCCTGTTGCAGGTCTATGCTCATGCAGCCTGCAACCTCATACGTTGAAGCTTTCGCCGCAGCCGCACTCGTCCTTCACATTGGGGTTGTTGAACTTGAACCCTTCGTTCAGGCCTTCGCGGACGAAGTCCAGCTCGGTACCGTCGATGTAGGCGAGGCTCTTCGGATCCACCAGGACCTTGACGCCGTGGCTTTCGAAGACCATGTCTTCGGCCAGCTGCTCGTCAACAAACTCCAGCTTGTAGGCCATGCCGGAACAACCCGAGGTCCGCACCCCGAGTCGGATGCCGACGCCCTTGCCGCGCTTGGCGATGAAATTCGCCACATGCTTCGCTGCGCTCGGAGAGAGGGTAACGCTCATCGTTCAAGCTCCCGCTTACAGGTTCAGTTGCTGTGCTTCTTCTTGTAGTCCGCCACCGCGGCCTTGATCGCATCCTCGGCGAGGATGGAGCAGTGGATCTTCACCGGCGGCAGGGCGAGCTCTTCGGCGATCTGGGTGTTCTTGATCTCCAGCGCCTGATCCAGCGTCTTGCCCTTCACCCATTCCGTCACCAGCGAGGAAGAGGCAATCGCCGAACCACAGCCGTAGGTCTTGAACTTGGCGTCTTCGATGACGCCATCCTTGCCGACCTTGATCTGCAGCTTCATCACGTCGCCACAGGCCGGTGCGCCGACCATGCCCGTCGCCACGCCTTCGTCGTCCTTGCCGAAGGAGCCCACGTTGCGGGGATTTTCGTAGTGGTCCAGGACCTTTTCGCTATAAGCCATTTTCGTTCTCCTTGCTGTCCGTCTCTGTCAGTGGGCGGCCCACTGCACCGTATCCAGGTCCACGCCTTCCTTCACCATTTCCCACAGCGGCGAAAGTTCGCGCAGCTTGCCGATCTTCTTGTGCAGCAGATCCACGGTGAAGTCGATCTCTTCCTCGGTGGTGAAGCGGCCCAGGGTGAAACGGATGGAGCTGTGCGCCAGTTCATCGTTGCGGCCCAGCGCGCGCAGCACGTAGGACGGCTCCAGGCTGGCCGAGGTGCAGGCGGAGCCGGACGAGACGGCAATTTCCTTCACCGCCATGATCAGCGACTCGCCTTCCACGTAGGCGAAGGAAATGTTCAGGTTGTTGGCGACCCGGTGTTCCATGTTGCCGTTCACATAGACGGCTTCCATGTCCATCAGGCCTTTGTACAGGCGATCGCGCAGCGCACGCAGGCGCGGAATCTCGGTCGCCATCTCTTCACGGGCGATGCGGAAAGACTCGCCCATGCCGACGATCTGGTGGGTAGGCAGCGTGCCGGAGCGCAGGCCGCGCTCATGGCCGCCACCATGCATCTGCGCTTCCAGGCGCACGCGCGGCTTGCGGCGCACGTACAGCGCCCCGATGCCCTTGGGGCCGTAGGTCTTGTGGGCGCAGAAACTCATCAGGTCGACCTTCAGCTTATCCAGGTCGATTTCCACCTTGCCGGTGGCCTGGGCGGCATCCACATGGAAGATCACGCCTTTCTCGCGGCACAGTTCGCCGATCTCGGCGATGGGCTGCACGACACCGATCTCGCTGTTCACGAACATCACCGAGACCAGCACGGTGTCGGGACGGATCGCCGCCTTCAGCACATCCAGGTCGACCAGGCCGTCTTCCTTCACCGCCAGGTAGGTGGCTTCGAAGCCTTCGCGCTCAAGCTCGCGGAAGGTATCCAGCACCGCTTTGTGCTCGGTCTGCAACGTGATGATGTGCTTGCCCTTGCTCTTGTAGAAGTGGGCCGCGCCTTTGATTGCCAGGTTGTCGGACTCGGTGGCGCCGGAGGTCCAGATGATCTCCTTGGCGTCGCAATTCACCAGGCGGGCAACATTCTCCCGTGCTTCCTCAACCGCTTTTTCAGCTTCCCAGCCGTAGGAATGCGAACGGCTGGCGGGGTTGCCGTAGTGGGAGGTCAGCCACGGAATCATCTGTTCCGCCACACGGGGATCGACCGGCGTGGTCGCCGCGTTGTCGAGGTAGATGGGGAATTTCAACATTGTTATTTGCTCCACTTGATCATTTAGACCGCCAGCGCGGTCAGACTTCTCAGTTCCTTGGTCAGACGGGCGAAGGTTTCGCCGAAGCGCTCCACCTCGTCCTCCGTGCTGTCTCTGCCCAGGCTCAGGCGCACCGCGCCTCGCGCCGTTTCCTCATCCACGCCCATCGCCATCAAGGTATGCGAGGGCTTCGGATCTGCACTGGAGCAAGCGGAACCGCTGGCGCAGGCGAAACCGGCCCGATCAAGCTTGGCCACCAGGGTTTCGCCGTCGATCCGCTCCATCGCGAAAAACACGGTGTTGGGCAGGCGAGCCGCCTGCTCCGAAAAAACCCTGGCACCACACGACGCCAGCACATCCACCAGACGATCCCGCAGCGAACTCAGCCGCTTCGCTTCCTCGCCTTGTCTTGCAACCGCCCGTTCGCAGGCGACCCCAAAACCGACGATGGCCGCCACGTTCTCGGTGCCGGAGCGCAATCCACGCTCCTGTCCGCCACCGGCGATCAGCGGAGCCAACTCAACCCGCTTGTCCACCACCAGCGCGCCTGCCCCAAGAGGGCCGCCCACCTTATGCGACGAAACCGTCAGGCCATGCACGCCGAGGCGACGAAAATCCACCTCTATCTTGCCCAGCGCCTGCACGGCGTCGGTATGCAGCCACACGCCTTTTGCCCTTGCCTGCTGAGCGAAAAACGCCACATTCTGCAAGGCACCGGTTTCATTGTTGGCCAGCATCACGGAAGCCAGTACCGGCCTCTCCGCCAGCGCTGCCTCCCAATCCGCTGCTGACACCACGCCCTGCTCATCCACCGCGATTTCCCGCAGCCGCCAGCCGTTCCGGCTCAGTTGCTCCGCAGGCTCCCGCACACAGGGATGTTCAATGGCGCTGATCGCCACCATGCCCGGCTTGCGAGCCGCGGCCGCGCCTTTGATGAAGAGGTTGTTCGCTTCCGTGCCGCCGCTGGTGAACAGCACCTCGGTGGGATGAGCGCCGACAGCAGCCGCCACCCGCGCCCGCGCCTCGTCGATGGCCGCCCTCGCCTGCCGCCCGTACTCATGGCGGCTGGAAGGATTGCCGAAGCGCGCTCCCAGCCAGGGCAGCATGGCCTCGCGGACTACCGGTTCCAGAGGCGTGGTTGCGTTCCAGTCGAAATAGACGGGGGCAAACATGGAAGCCTCTTCAGGCTGCAGCAGCCTCGCGCAGGGAGACCGCGGCACGGCGACGCACTTCCTTCAGCACGCCCATGTCGGGGTCAGGCTGGATCTCGCGATTGACCAGCGCACCAAGCGTCACCGAATCCAGGTAGGCATACATGCGCTTGTTGAGGTTGGACCACAGATCGTGCGTGCTGCAGCGATGCTCGTCGTGGCAGTTCTGCTTGCCGCCGCACTGGGTCGCGTCCAGCGGCTCATCGACGGCGATGATGATGTCGGCAACGGTGATGGCCGACATTTCACGCGCGAGACGGTAGCCGCCACCGGGACCACGGACGCTGGAAACCAGCTTGTGGCGGCGCAACTTGCCGAACAGCTGTTCCAGGTAGGAGAGGGAGATTTTCTGGCGATCGGCGATGCCGGCCAGGGTAACCGGACCATCGGCCTGCCGCGAGGCTAGATCGATCATCGCCGTGACGGCGAAACGTCCCTTAGTGGTGAGTCTCATCTGGGGGTACCTCGCAATTTTTATATGTCACATTCAGATCAATACCTGAACGTTTCGCTCGACTATACGTTATTCCGACAAAAACGGTCAACTAATCCCCAGGCTATCGACCCGATAACCCGGCTCAATCAACCATCTTCGAAAGCCGCGACGCATCGAAGGAGTCGGTTTTTTCCACCGCGGAATCCAGCGTGATCCCAGCTGCTTCCAGGCGGTCCATCAAGCATTGCAGGCGGCGGTCGGTCTCGACCGCATGGTCCAGCAAACCGTGCAGGGCCTTGGAATACGGGTCGTCCATGTCGCGGGTCACGCCGTAGGCGGAGAAGCCCATCTGCTCCGCCTTCTGTGCCCGGGCATTGTCGCGCTCCGGATCGAGCACCCGCGCGGGATTGCCGACCGCGGTCGCGCCTGCCGGCACCGGCTTCACCACCACCGCGTTGGAGCCGATCTTGGCGCCGTCACCCACGGTGAAGCCACCCAGCACCTTGGCACCGGCACCAACGACGACGCCCTTGCCCAGCGTGGGATGGCGCTTGGTGCCGCGATACAGCGAGGTGCCGCCCAGCGTCACCGCCTGGTAGATGGTGCAGTCGTCGCCGATCTCGGCGGTCTCGCCTATCACCACGCCCATGCCGTGATCGATGAAGACACGCCGGCCTATCCGGGCGCCCGGATGGATCTCGATGCCGGTGAGGAAGCGGCTGATATGGCTGATGAAGCGCCCCAGCCAGAACCAGCGCCGGAGCCAGGCTCCGTGCGCCAGGCGATGGAACATCAGCGCATGGATGCCCGGATAACAGGTGAGGACTTCCCAGGTCGAACGCGCAGCGGGATCCCGCTCACGGACGCTGGTCAGATCTTCACGCAGTTGGGCAAACATGGAATGCAATCTCCGTGGGGCAAAAAAGCGGGCCCGCATCGTGGCGGGCCAATCAGCCTTGAAATCGGCAGGGTTAATTTCCGACTATTTTAATCGACTTTACGCTGAAAGCTAGTCAGCATGCCGCGCAGGATGCCCACCTCTTCCTTCTCCAGGCGCACGCGACCGAAGAGTCTGCGCAAGCGGGGAATGAGGCGGCGGGGGTTCTCGGGATCGTGGAATCCGCTTTCGATCACGGCTTTTTCGAGGTGGCCGAAGAAGCCCTCGACCTCGTCATGCGTGGCAGGCTGAGCCGGATTCTCATCGCCGAACACCGGCGCCGGCTGCATTGCGCTCATACGCAATTCGTAGGTCAGCAGTTGCACCGCGGAACCCAGGTTGAGGGAGGAGAAGGCGGGATTCGTCGGAATGCTCACCGGCATCGCGCAGAGAGCGACTTCCTCATTGCTGAGGCCGCTGGTTTCGTTGCCGAACACGATGGCGACTTCGCCCTGCCGGGTGTAGGCCAGCACCTCGCCGGCCGCCTCTCTCGCGGTCATCCGCGGCAGGCTCAACTCGCGTCGCCGCGCGGTAACCGCGGCAGCCAGCACGGTGCCGGCCAGCGCCTCTTCCAGGCTGCCGACCACCCGGGCCGCGGCCAGCACGTCGTCCGCGCCGGAGGCTCGCGCATCCGCCACCGGGCTGGGAAAATCGGCCGGCTGCACCAGCCAGAGGGACTTCAGACCCATCGTTTTCATCGCCCGCGCCGCAGCCCCGATATTGCCCGGGTGACTGGGGTGAGAAAGGACGATACGGATGCGGTCGAGCGCGTCAGCGCCGTTCATATTAAAATCCGGTGTTTTTCGTATTTGATCGCAACGGGAAGAGGGGCTGCGGCCTCGCCCGGCAACGATCTGCCGAACCTAGTCGAGACCTTCGCATGCATCCCACCCTGAACATCGCAGTAAAAGCAGCCCGACGGGCCGCCAGCGTCATCAACCGGGCGTCCACCCAACTCGATCTGCTCACTGTGCAAACGAAGTCGCCGAACGATTTCGTCACCGAAGTGGATCGGGCCGCGGAGGACGCGATCGTCGAAGTCTTGCGCGACGCCTATCCGGGGCACGGGATTCTAGCAGAGGAGTCGGGTGAGGTCGGACCGGCGAACGGCGAGGAAAGCGAGTTCACCTGGATCATTGATCCGCTGGACGGCACCACCAACTTCATCCACGGCTTCCCGCAGTACGCCATCTCCATCGCCCTGACCAAGGGCGGCGCACTGGAGCACGGTGTGGTGTATGACCCGATCCGCAACGAACTCTTCACCGCCAGCCGCGGCAGCGGTGCCTTCCTGAACGACCGCCGCATCCGCGTCTCCCGCCGTAACCGCCTTGGCGACGCCCTGCTCGGCACCGGCTTCCCGTTCCGCAATTTCGACAACGTGGATGCCTACCTGGCGACCTTCAAGGAACTGACGCAGAAATCCGCCGGTATCCGCCGCCCTGGCGCCGCCGCGCTGGACCTGGCCTATGTGGCCTGCGGCCGGCTGGATGGCTTCTGGGAAATGGGGCTTGCGCCGTGGGACATGGCAGCTGGCGCGCTGCTGATCCAGGAAGCGGGCGGCCTGGTTTCCGACTTTGCCGGCGAGGCCAACTACATGACCACCGGCAACCTGGTCGCCGGCACGCCCAAGGTGTTCGGGCAGTTGCTGCCCATCGTGCAGGCTTACCGGCCTGCCAACCTGCAGGCCTGACACGCACGACATGCGGGCCCCTTGATGGGGCCCGCGAAGTTTCAATGCCGGGAGTTCAGCGTTCCGACATGCACATGGCGGCCAGAGCGCCCGCCCACCTGGGCCAGCACCGCGGGCGGCGTGCCTTCGGCGAACTCGACGAGATAGCCCGCCACCATGCCGTTCCGGTCCAGCTCCGGGCTGTCTTTTATCACCCAGCGCAGGACATCCTCGACGCCGATTCCGAGGGTCGCGGCCAGGATCTCGGCTTTGGCGTAATCGCTCTCCGCGCGGGATTGGAAGGTACCCATCTCAGACCTCCTAAGCGTGATTTGAGGGAAGCTGCTTTCTGGTGACTTCCCGGAGCGGCGGAAATTCCCCGTCAGACGGGCATCCACGCTGAACGGCAAGCGCCTGTGGAAGCGCTTCTCGCGGGAGAATCAAGGCGCATCGAATATCATGCCGGGCTTGAACGACCGCACTCCGGATGCCCGCCCGACGCTTGCCAGTGAAGGCAGCGGCTCCGCCGGACACGCCCACCCAGAACATTTCGGATAAATCGGTACAGCAGTGAAGAACAGCCAGCAGACATCCGTACGGGAACCCATAGAAAGCCACACCCCGATGATGCAGCAGTACTTGCGCATCAAGGAGCAGCACCCGGACACCCTGCTCTTCTACCGCATGGGCGATTTCTATGAGCTCTTCTTCGAAGATGCCGAGAAGGCCGCCCGGCTGCTGGACATCACCCTGACCACGCGCGGCCAGTCCGCCGGGCAACCAATCAAGATGGCCGGCGTGCCTTTCCATGCGCTGGAGCAGTACCTGGCCCGGCTGGTGAAGCTGGGCGAATCGGTGGTCATCGCCGAGCAGGTCGGCGAACCGGGCGCGACCAAGGGGCCGATGGAGCGCGCCGTGAGCCGCATCGTCACCCCTGGCACGCTGACCGACGCCGCATTGCTGGACGATCGCCGCGACTCCCTGCTGCTCGCCGTCAACCTGCATCGCGGCACGCTGGCCATGGCCTGGCTCAACCTCGCCAATGGCGACTTCCGGCTGATGGAATGCCCGGCCGAATCCCTGCAGGCCCAGTTCGAACGCCTGCGCCCGGCCGAAGTCCTGATCCCGGACGGCCTTTCCCTGCCGCTGCTGGAGACGCTCTCCCCTGCCCTGCGCCGGCTGGCCGACTGGCAGTTCGACCCGGAAACCGGCGTGCGTCTGCTCACCGGCCATTTCGGGACTCGCGACCTCGCCGGCTTCGGCCTCGAAGGTCCCTCCCTGTGCCTGGGCACCGCCGCGGCGCTGTATGAATACGCCAAAGCCACCCAGCGCCAGAGCCTGGCGCACATTACCGGGCTGACGGTGGAGCGGGAATCCGAATACCTGCGCCTGGATGCCGCCACCCGCCGCAACCTGGAACTCACCGAAACGCTGCGCGGCGAGTCCTCGCCCACGCTGCTTTCCCTGCTCGACAGCTGCATCACCAGCATGGGTTCGCGCTGGATGCGCCACGCGCTGCACCACCCGCTGCGCGAGCGGCACATCCCGGAAGCACGCCATGCCGCGGTGGCCGAACTCGTCGGCACCGGCGACGGCCACTGCAACGATGCGGTGCGCGGCGCACTGCGCGGCATCGCCGATGTGGACCGCATCACCGCCCGCATCGCCCTACGCAACGCCCGCCCGCGTGACCTTTCCGCCCTGCGCGAAAGCCTGGTCCGCATGCCCGAGCTTGGCATCGCCCTGGAAGGTACCGGTAGCCCGCTGCTGCTGCAGGTACGGAACACGCTGGACGTTCCCGGCGCAGCGCTGGAACTGCTGGCCCGCTCCATCGCCGACGAGCCTGCGGCCATGGTCCGCGATGGCGGCGTGATCGCCCCCGGCTACGACGCCGATCTCGATGAGCTGCGCGGCATCCAGAGCAACTGCGGCGAATTCCTGCTCGCGCTGGAAACCCGCGAGCGCGAACGCAGCGGCATTCCCAGCCTCAAGGTGGAGTTCAACAAGGTCCACGGCTTCTACATCGAAGTCAGCCGCGCGAATGCGGAAAAGGTGCCGGACGACTATCGCCGCCGCCAGACGCTGAAGAACGCCGAGCGCTACATCACGCCGGAGCTGAAGGCTTTCGAAGACAAGGCACTGTCGGCGCAAGAGCGTGCGCTGGCGCGCGAGAAGATGCTGTACGAGGCCATCCTCGACCAGCTCGCCGAGCACATTCCAACGCTGCAACGCATCGCCCGCGCCCTCGCCTGCCTGGACGGTCTCGCCGCCTTTGCCCATGCGGCGGTGCGCTACGGCTACGTGCAACCGGGCTTCGCCGAGCAGCCCGGCATCAGCATCACCGGCGGCCGCCACCCGGTGGTCGAGCGCCAGGTGGAGAACTTCATCCAGAACGACTGCAAGCTGGCCGCCACCCGCCGCATGCTGATGATCACCGGCCCGAACATGGGCGGTAAATCCACCTTCATGCGCCAGGTCGCACTGATCTGCCTGCTGGCCCACGTCGGCAGCTTCGTGCCGGCGGAAGCCGCGCGCCTGGGGCCGCTGGACGCGATCTTCACCCGCATCGGCGCCTCGGACGACCTCGCCTCCGGCCGTTCGACCTTCATGGTGGAGATGACCGAGGCCGCCGCCATCCTGCACGGCGCCACCGAGAACAGCCTGGTGCTGATGGACGAGATCGGCCGCGGCACCTCGACCTTCGACGGCCTCGCCCTCGCCTTCGCCATCGCCCGCCAGCTGCTGGAGAAGAACCGCAGCCTGACGCTGTTCGCCACCCACTACTTCGAGCTCACCCGGCTCAACGGCGAATACCCGGAGTGCGCCAATGTGCACCTGGACGCGGTGGAACACGGCCACCGCATCGTCTTCCTGCACGCGCTGGAGGAAGGTCCGGCCAGCCAGAGCTACGGGATCGAAGTCGCCGCGCTGGCCGGCATTCCGGCCAGTGTCATCCGCGACGCCAAGCGCCGGCTGCGTTCGCTGGAAAACCGGGAAATCGAAGCTGGCCCGCAGGCCGACCTCTTCGTCGGCCTACCAGACCTGGAGCCCGAGCCGCTGTCCCACCCGGTGCTCACCAGCCTGGCGGAGATCGACCCGGACACGCTCACGCCGCGCGAGGCGCTGGAACATCTCTACGCCCTGAAGCGGATGTCCTCGTGAGCGGCACGCCTATCGACGTTTCCGAAAGCGGTGGCGTGCGCTACCTGCACTTCGGCTCGGACTGGGTGCAGGGCGCGATGCGCATCCGCCGCCCCTACGATCTGGAACTGGCCTACACCCGCGAGATGATGGCCGGCCTGCTGCTGCGCGCGGACTCCGGCTGGCCGCGGCGGGCCCTGCTGATCGGCCTGGGCGCGGCCTCCCTGACCAAGTTCATGCATCGCCATTGCCCGCTGTGCCGGATGGACGTGGTCGAGATCGAGCCCTCGGTGGTCGCCGCCGCCCGCCAGTTCTTCCGCCTGCCGGCGGAGGATGAACGGCTGAGCATCCACATCGCCGACGGCGCCAGATACATCGAAAACCACGCGGGCGAGCCCTACGACTACATCCTGGTGGATGGCTTCGACCGCAACGCCCGCGCCGGCGGCCTGGATACCCTCGCCTTCTACCAGGCAGCCCGCAAACGCCTCAGCCCGCAGGGGCTGCTGTCGGTCAATCTGTTCGGCCGCTCCAAGGGCTACAAAACCAGCCTGGGCCGCATCATCGAAACCTTCGAGGACAGGGCGCTGGCCTTTCCCTCCTGCGACAGCGGCAACGTTGTCGCCTTCGCGGCAGCGGGAGAGGAAATCGCGCTGCCGATGGAGGAGCTGCGGGACAGGGCAAGCCAGCTCAAGCAGAGCACCGGGCTGGATCTGCTGGCGACGGTGAGTCGCCTCGAAGCCGCCGGCAGCGTGCCCGGCGGCGTCCTCCGGCTCTAGGCGCAAAGCCCAAAAGAAAGAGGAGACGCGCGGCTCACGTCTCCTCTTTCTACGCTCGCCAACCAGCGGGCGAAACGGGGCCGAGTGGCCTCAGGCCGCCGCGGCCTCTTCAGCCGGCGCCGGCTCCTTCCACAGGCACAAGCCCTTGTTGGCCTTCTCGATTTCGCCCAGCACCTTGTCGTGCCCGGCCAGCTCGTCCGCGGTCGCACGCAGCACGCTCAGCGGCACCCGCTCCATCGGCAGAGCGCCTTCCTCGAGCACGCCCGGCGCCGGCTCGTCCAGCGCCATGATCAGGCTCTCCTGACCACGCGTCATCGCCAGATAGACTTCCGCCAGCAACTCCGAGTCCAGCAAGGCGCCGTGCAGCGTGCGGTGGCCGTTGTCGATCTCGTAGCGATCGCACAAGGCGTCCAGCGAGGCCTTCTTGCCCGGGTTCTGCTCCTTCGCCATCCGCAGGGTGTCGATCACATCCCGGCACAGCACGTCCAGCTTCGGACGCTTGAGCAGGTTCAGCTCATTGTTCAGGAAGCCGACGTCGAAGCTGGCGTTGTGGATGATGAGGTCCGCGTCACGCACGAACTCCTCGAAATCCGCCGCGATGGCCGAGAAGGTCGGCTTGTCCGCCAGGAACTCCTCGGTGATGCCGTGCACCGCGATCGCCTCGGCGTCGATGCCGCGCTGCGGATTGATGTACACGTGGAAATGCCGGCCGGTAAGGCTGCGGTTGACCAGCTCCACGCAGCCGATTTCGATCACCCGGTCGCCGTTGCGCCAATCCAGGCCGGTGGTTTCCGTATCGAGCACGATCTGTCGCATGTAATCCCCTTGCTTGTTTCTGCTTGATCTTCGCCAGGGAGCCGCTCAGGGCTCGACCGGCCGGCCGCTCTTGCGCGTCGCGTCCACGCCACGGCGGGCGAGCGCATCCGCACGTTCGTTTTCCGGATGGCCGTTATGCCCCCGCACCCACAGCCACTTCACCTGATGGGCGCTGGCGGCTTCGTCCAGCGCGCGCCACAGGTCGGCGTTCTTCACCGGCTCCTTGGAAGCCGTTTTCCAGCCACGCGCCTTCCAGCCGTGGATCCACTCGGAAATGCCTTTCTGCACGTACTGGCTGTCGGTATGCACCCGGGCGATCACCGGCCGCTTCAGCTGGCCCAGCGCGCGGATCACCGCCAGCAACTCCATCCGGTTGTTGGTCGTCTGCGGCTCACCGCCCCAGATTTCCTTCTCATGCCCGCCGGAGCGGAGTATTGCGCCCCAACCGCCGGGGCCAGGATTGCCGCTGCACGCCCCATCGGTATAGATATCGACTTCTTCCATTCTTTTCTCGTCAAACCTTCCTGGCCGGGCCAGATTCTTTATTACTCAGTTTCGTTGCGCTGGGCGACGGTGGACAGCCGCTTGGCAGTCGCGCGCTTTTCCCGCCAGTTCGGCGTGATCACCCGCATGCCCTGTACCCGCTTCACGCCCTGCAGCATGTAGCTGCCGCCGCAGACCGGCCACCAGCGGTCACCCGCCTTGTCCATGAAGCGCCAGCGCTCCAGCCACTTCGTGCTGGTCACCGCCGGCGCGTAACAGCCAAAGCTGCCCGATTGCGTCTCGAAGCCGAGCAAGGTGAGCCAGTCCTTCACCCGGCCGACCGACAGATACTGCCCCCGCCAGGGATGGCCGCCCTGCCCGCGCGCGGCAAGCCGGCGCGCACCCCACAGGCTGAAAGGATTCAGGCCAGCGATCACCACGCTGCCCTCCGGCACCAGCACCCGCTCCACTTCGCGCAGCACCTGGTGCGGGCGCTCGGCGAACTCCAGCACGTGCGGCAGCACCACCAGATCCAGGCTGGCGGTGGCGAATGGCAGGGCATCCTCCAGCGCGAAAACGCCCACCCCGCCGCCCCGGCCACAGCGGAAGCGGAAAGGCATGCGGTTTGCTCTCAGGAAATCGATCTCGGGCAGACCGACCTGCACGGCGTTGTAGCCGAAGATATCGGCCAGCAGGATGTCGAACTTGGCCTGCTCCCATTCGAGCAGGTATCGCCCCTGGGGTGTCGCCAGCCAGTCAGACAGACTGAGGATTGACATGGATGGTCAGCGCTTCAAAATCGGGACTTATGGACGCCATTATCCCTCTTCCCGCCTTTCGCGATAACTACATCTGGCTTCTTCGTCGCGGCCGCCACGCTGTCGTGGTCGATCCGGGCGACGCAGCGCCAGTCCTGGAATACCTTCAAGCCGAAGGATTGACGCTGAGCGCCATCCTCGTGACCCACCATCATCCGGACCACGTCGGCGGCCTCGGCGCGCTGCTTAGTGCGAAAGAGATACCGGTGTTCGGTCCCTCGCGCGAAAACATCGCCGGCGTGAACCGGCCGGTAGCCGAAGGCGACACCGTCGCACTGCCGGAACTGGGCCTCACGCTGGGTGTGCTGGATGTGCCCGGCCACACCGCCGGCCATATCGCCTATTACGGCGTGGGCAACGGCGTGGGCATGCTGTTCTGCGGCGACACCCTGTTCTCCGCCGGCTGTGGCCGCCTGTTCGAAGGCAGCCCTGCTCAGATGGCCACATCGCTGGCCAAGTTCAATGCCTTGCCAGCAGAGACCAAGGTGTACTGTACCCACGAATACACCCTTTCCAATCTGGCCTTTTCCCGCGCAGCCGAGCCCTGTAATCCGGCGCGCGACGAATATGCCCAGTGGTGCGAAGCCCAGCGGGCCGACGGCAAACCGACACTGCCAAGCACCATCGAGCGCGAGCGCGCCATCAACCCCTTCCTGCGCACTCAGGAGGCGGGAGTGCTAGGGGCGGTGAGCCAGCACACCGGCAACCAGCCTGCAGATGCCGTGGCCTGCCTGGCCGCGCTGCGCGCCTGGAAAGACGTTTTCTAACGACTCTGCGGGATTGAAAAACCCCAGGCCAGACAGGCCGGGGCTGACTCAGCCTGAAAGGCTCAGCGGCTGGCGAAGCTCTCGTAGCTGCGGAGTTCCAACCGGTTGCGCCCACTGCGCTTGGCGGCGTATAGCGCCTCATCCGCCGCCTTCAGCAAGGCGAGGAAGCCCTGATCGTCACCGCGCGCCGGCTTCACCGAGGCCACACCCACACTGATGGTGACTACAGGCGCCGTCGTCGAGAAACGATGGGTGATGCGCAGGCTCTCCACGCCATTGCGCATCGCCTCCGCCACGCCCAGCGCCCCTTCCGGCTGCGTGTCCGGCAGGATGGCGGCGAACTCTTCGCCGCCATAGCGGGCCACCAGATCCGTCGGCCGACGCAGATTCTGTTCCAGCGTACGCGCCACCGCCTTCAGGCATTCATCGCCCACCTGGTGACCATAGCCGTCGTTGAACTGCTTGAACGCATCCACGTCCGCCACCAGCAGGGACAGCGAGGTGCCGGAACGCGAGGCACGCCGCCATTCACGCAGCAGGGTTTCATCGAAGCGGCGGCGGTTGGCGATGCCGGTCAGGCCATCGACCGAGGACAGGCGCGTCAGCTCCCGGTTTGCCTCATCCAGCTTGCGGGTCAGCACCAGCAGGGAGTAGCGCATCTGGGCGATGCGCTGCATCGCGCGTACCTTGGACTTCAGCACCATCTCGGAGACCGGCTTGGCGAGGTAATCGTCGCCACCCACCTCGATGCCGCGCTGCAGATCCTCGTCGCTGGTGCGAGCGGTGAGGAACATGATGGGCGTCCACTCGCCGTCGCGTTCCAGCTGGCGGATACGGTGCGCCACCTCGAAACCATCCAGCCCCGGCATGATGATGTCGAGCAGGATCAGGTCCGGGCGCTCGCGCTTGAACATCTCGATGCCCGTCTCGCCATTGCGTGCGTGCAACGCCGTCAGCCCCATCTTGGTGAGCTGATTGCACACGAGGGTGGCACTCGTGACCGTGTCTTCGATGACCAGGACTTTCATGGCGGGAAGCGGGACCTCGACCCCAAGGACTGCATCCATCCTATCAAGGCGAATGACGCCAAAACGGGAAACTTGACACGCTGACGCATGTATTGCGGTGGATTATAACTTTCGTTTGAGTCCTCATGACCATTGAAAGTCGTGCGACCCGCCTTCGAGAGCTACCCAAATTGACGCGAAAGCCGGCCGCTGGCTAGACTCTCCCGCTTTACGCAGCGTTCCCGGCCGGTCTGCCATGGCGAAGTTCTTCGCGCCACTCCTACTCTCCCTCATCCTGCTGATCTCCGGAAAACCGGCCTCCGCGCAGGAAACGTCCGTTCTCCCGGTCGAAGCCCTGGGCTTGCGCGTCCCCAATGAAATGACGAACGAGCCGCGGGTGCTGACGCTGGACCTCACCCGCAACCCGAACGAGATCTGGGACCGCATCCGCCGTGGCTTCAGCATGCCCGATCTGGACAGCCAGTTGGTGGCCGACCAGCAATTGTTCTACCTGAACCGCCCCGGCTTTCTGAAACAAGTCTTTGCCCGCGGCGGCCGCTACCTCTACTACATCGTCGATGAGCTGGAACGCCGCGGCATGCCCACCGAGCTGGCGCTGCTGCCCATGGTGGAAAGCAGCTACAACCCGCTCGCCTACTCGCCCGCCCACGCTTCCGGCCTGTGGCAGTTCATTCCCTCCACCGGCAAGAACTACAACCTGACCCAGGATTCCTGGGTGGATGAACGGCGGGACGTGATCGCCTCCACCAACGCCGCGCTCGACTACCTGCAGACCATCTACGAGATGCACGGCGACTGGCACCTCGCCCTCGCCTCCTACAACTGGGGCGAAGGCGCAGTGGCCCGTGCCATCCAGCGCAACCTGGATGCCGGCCTGCCTCCCGAATACAGCCAGCTGCGCATGCCGGACGAGACGCGCAACTACGTGCCCAAGCTGCAGGCGATCAAGAACATCGTCTCCCAGCCGGAGCTCTTCCACTTCGAGCTGCCTTACGTTCCGAATGAAGCCAATTTCGTCGCCGTGGCGGCGCCGATAGGCACCGACCTCGCGGCGGCAGCCAAGCTGGCCGGGCTGTCGCTGGAAGAATTCCTCGCGCTCAATCCGTCCTTCAACCGCCCTGCCGTCACCCTGCCCGGCCAGACGCTGATCGTTCCCACCGAACGCGCAACGCACTTCGAAGCCGGCCTGGAGCAGCTCTCGGAAGACGGCAAGGGCTGGCGGGTGCATGAACTCGGCCCCGGCGAGAAGCTCGCCGCCATCGCCCAGCGCCATGACCTCACCCTCGCCCAATTGCTGCAGTTGAATGGCCTGAACGCCCGCAGCCGCGTCGGCGCCGGCTATTCCCTGCTGGTACCCGACGGCGTCGATCCCGCCGGCGCACTGCAAGTCACCCGGCTGCTGCCGAACCGGCCGCAGGTGAAGCTCACCGCGAACACCTCAACACCGGTACGCAAGATCGCGCCGGCAACCAAGGGCAGCGCCTCGACCAAGAAGGCGGGCACCGCCGGCAAGAGCACCACCAAGAAAGCCGCCACGCCTGCCAAGAGCAACGCCAAGCCTGCAGCCAAGAGTCCTGCCCCTGCCAGCAAGGCCACACCGCAGAAGAACAGCAAGCCGGCCACCGGCACGGCAGCCAAGACTCAGCAGACCAAGAAGCCGCAAGCCAAGTAAATCTGGAAGCGTCCTTACAGACGCTGGATGGGCCAGTGGCAGCTCACCGCATAGCCATTGGGCGACACAGTGGGTGCGGGATAGGTCATCCGGCAGATGTCGGTAGCCTGCGGACAACGCGGATGGAAATGACAGCCGCTGGGCGGCTTCAGCGGCGAGGGCAGTTCCACACCCGCCTTCGCGCTCTCGCCTGTGCCAGCCGCCAGCACCTCGCCTTCCACCTTGGGCACAGCCGCCAGCAGCAGCCGGGTATAGGGGTGCGCCGGCGCCGCCAGCACCTGCTCCACCGCGCCGTATTCCACGATGCGGCCGAGGTACATCACCGCCACCTCGTCGGCCAGGTAATCCACCACGCCCAGGTTGTGGGTGACGAAGAGGTAGGCCAGCCCCTGCTCCCGCTGCAGTTCGCGCATCAGGTTCAGCAACTGGGCCTGCACCGAAACGTCCAGCGCACTGGTCGGCTCGTCGCACACCAGTACCCGTGGCGACACCGCCAGCGCGCGGGCAATGGCGATGCGCTGGCGCTGGCCACCGGAGAATTCATGGGGATAGCGCCAGCGCATCGCCGCCTGTAGCCCCATGCGCTCCAGCAAGGCATCCACCCGCCTGGAGCGGGCGTCGGCGCTATCGCCGACGCCCAGGCTGGCCATGCCTTCCTCGATGATGTCGCCGATGCGCATGCGCGGATTGAGCGAGGCGAAGGGGTCCTGGAACACCATCTGCACTGCCTTGCGCATCTCCACCAGCGCTCTCTGCGGGCGTCCCACCATGTTCTCGCCGTCGAAGAAGACTTCGCCGGCAGTTGGCTGAATCAATTGCAGCAGGGCCTTGCCCACGGTGGTCTTGCCACAGCCGGATTCGCCGACCAGGGCCAGCGTATGCCCCGCCACCAGACTGAAGCTGACACCGTCCACCGCACGCACCTGGCCTACCACCCGCTTGAGCACACCCTTGCGCACCGGGAAATGGACCTTGAGATTGCGCACCTCCAGTACCGGCGCCTGATGCTTGCGCACAACCGTGGCGGCGTAGTTCGCCTCCCTGGCCTCCAGCGGACGCGGAATGCTGACGCTCTCGTACAGATGGCAGCGCACCCGCTGCGCGCCCACGCTGGCCCAGTCCGGGGCCTCATCATCGCAGCGGTCGAAAGCCAGCGGGCAGCGCTCCACGAAGCGACAGCCGGGGAAATCGCCGTCCAGCACCGGCACGCTGCCCTCGGGCGCGTCCAGCGGACCGCCGCGCTGTGCGGCCGAAGGCAGTGCGGCGAAGAGCTTGCGGGAATAGGGATGCAACGGTGCGCGGAAGAAATCGTCCCGTCCGCCGGTTTCCACCAGCTGGCCGGCGTACATCACGCCCACCTGATCGGCGCTGCGGGCGACCACGCCGAGGTCGTGAGTGATCAGCAGCATGCCCATGCCGCGCTCGGCCTGCAGGCGGGCGAGCAGGTCCAGCACCTGGGCCTGGATGGTGACGTCCAGCGCGGTGGTCGGCTCGTCTGCGATCAGCAACTCCGGCTCGCCGGCCAGCGCCATCGCGATCATCACCCGCTGCTTCATGCCGCCGGAGAACTGGAAGGGATAGTCCGCCGCACGCCTGGCCGCGTCCGGAATACCGACAGCCGCCAGCAGGCGGACCACCTCGGCCTGCCGCGCCGCGCCATCCAGACCGCGATGCTGGGCCAGCACCTCGCCGATCTGGTCGCCTACGGTCATCACCGGGTTCAGGCTGGTGGCCGGCTCCTGGAACACCATGCCGATGCGCCCGCCGCGCACCGCACGCATACCGGCCTCGGACAGCCCCAGCAGATCATCCCCGCCCAGTCGCACCTGCCCCGCATGGATGCGGCCGCTTTCCGGCAACAAGCGGGTAAGGGCCAGCGCCGTCATCGACTTGCCACAGCCCGACTCGCCCAGTAGCGCAAAGGTTTCGCCGGCGGCAATGGAGAAATCCACGCCATCCACCGGATGCAGACGGCGCGCCGGACTCTCCAGCACGACATTGAGGCCTGCCACCTGGAGCAGGGCATTTTCGGCGCGGGGGGAAGCACTCATCGGGATCGGCGACAGGAAGGATTCATGGTCTGGCGGGGGCCGGATGCGACAGGGGCCGCTGTCGCGGCCCCCGGGGATGCTTAGTGGTGGTGATGACCGCCGGGGCCATGCACGTGACCGTGGGTGATTTCCTCGCTGGTCGCCGGGCGGACTTCCGCGACGGTGATGTCGAACACCAGCGCGACGCCGGCCAGCGGATGGTTGCCGTCGACCACGACCTTGCCTTCGGCAATGTCGGTGACGCGGTAGAGGATTTCTTCCTCGCCATCGTCGGTCACGCGCTCGAAGGACATGCCGACTTCGATGTTTTCCGGGAAGAGCTTGGCGTCTTCGACCAGCACCAGTTCTTCATCGTAGTCACCGAAGGCATCTTCCGGCTGCAGCTTCAGTTGCAGCGTGTCGCCCTGCTTGCGGCCGTGCAGCGCCTCTTCCACCATCGGGAAGATGCCGTCGTAGCCACCGTGCAGATAGATCAGCGGATGCTGACCGTCGTCGATCACGTTGCCGTCCGGATCGCGGACGGTGTAGTTAAGCGTGACCACGCTGTTCTTTACGATTTCCGTTTGCATTGGATTCCAATTCCTTGACGAGTTCGAATACCGCGGCGGCATGGCCGCGAGGCGTGACGTCGTAGAGCGCGTGCCTGAGCACGCCCTGCTTGTCGATGATGAAGGTCGAGCGCAGCACGCCCACCTTTTCCACACCATCGACCACCTTGGGCCGCCATACATGGTAGAGCCGGCACACTTCGGTGTCCGCATCCGACAACAGCCTGACCGACAGCCCCTGCTCATCGCGGAACTCGGCATGGGTCAGGCAATCGTCCGGGCTGACACCCACCACCACGCAATCGTGGCGGGCAAACTCTTCTTCGTGATCGCTGAAGTCCGCGGCCTGCAGGGTGCATCCCGGCGTCTTGTCACGCGGGTAGAAGTAGAGAACCACATGGCGCTTGCCGTTCTCGGTGGCGAGATCGAAATCCGCCATGTCCGCGTCCGGCAATGAAAACGTGGGTGCGATGTCTCCGCTTTGCAGCATGGGCTCCCCCTGACGTAGCGGCGATTCTAGCGGAGAGCCTGGGCGAACACTACCTGGAAGCGCTGCGGGACCAAGTGGCACGGCACCCTCCTCTCCGTCGGGCCGACGCTCCGGTGGAACGCCTCGTCCATTACGAATAGTCCAGATGCGCGCCGGGCTCAAGCCGCCTTGCACATTCCCGCCCGGCACTGCGCCTTTCGCCTGATGCCGGCCCGGCTTCGCCGCTTTGCCTTCCCATGGAGTGCCATGCCTGTTTAAAATTACAGCTCGACACGGAGATCGCCATGAGCGCTCGCAGCGAGCACCTTACCCCCCGGCAGCAGGAAATCCTCGACTTCATCCGCCAGAGCATAGAGCACGACAGCCGCCCTCCCACCCGGGCGGACATCTGCGCCGCCTTCGGTTTCCGCTCGCCCAATGCCGCCGAAAGCCATCTGCGCACGCTGGCGGCCAAGGGCGCCATCCTGCTGGAGGAAGGCCGTGCGCGCGGCATCCGTCTCGTCCAGCAGGCGCTGGGCCTGCCCCTGGTCGGCCGGGTGGCCGCCGGCAGCCCCATCCTCGCCACCGAGCATGTGGAACAGCACTACCAGCTCGATCCTGCCCTGTTCTCTCCCCGCGCCGACTACCTGCTGCGGGTGCGCGGCATGAGCATGCGCGATGCCGGCATTCTCGACGGTGATCTGCTGGCGGTGCATCGCGTCGCCGAAGCCCGCAATGGCCAGATCGTGGTTGCCCGGCTGGAAGATGAAGTCACGGTGAAGACGCTGCAGCGCAAGGGCGCGGTGGTCGAACTCCTGCCCGCCAATCCGGATTACCAGCCCATCGTCGTCGATACCCGGCACACCCCGCTGGTCATCGAAGGCATCATGGTCGGCCTGATCCGCAAGGATCATTGAGGGCCTGACCGCCCCGCTTTCCGGCCGCGCGCACCATGGGCCTCGCCGTCGCCAGAACCGCTAGCGCAGACGCTAGCTCTGAGCTTGCCACCACCCTGCCGGCCGGCCTGGTGTGGCAGGCCAACCGCATGGCCCGTGGCAGCGGGCCGGTCCGCCCCACTGGCTTCGCCGCACTGGACGCGGAGCTGCCCGGCGGCGGCTGGCCGGCTTCGGCGCTGATCGAGTTGCTGGTCGAACAGCCGGGCAGCGGCGAACTCGGCCTGCTGCTCCCCCTACTCAGACAGACGCCGGACGACAGCTGGCTGGCCTGGATCGCGCCCCCTCTCGTTCCCTATGCGCCGGCGCTGGCGGCGGCCGGCGTGCCGCTGTCCCGGCTGCTACTGATCACACCCTCCAGCGCCGGCGAAATCCTCTGGGCCACCCGCCAGGCGGTCGCTTCCGCCGCCTGTAGCGCGGTGCTGTGCTGGCCGCAGCGGGCGGACACCGCGGCGCTGCGCCGGCTGCAGCTGGCGGCGGAAGAGTCGGCCACGCCGCTCTTCCTCTTCCGGCCGGAGAGCGCCGCCCGCCAATCCTCTCCCGCCAGTCTGCGGCTGGCACTCAGCCCCGCCGGCAAGCACTTGCGCGTCGACATCCTGAAACGCCGCGGCCCGCCGGCCGCTGCGCCCCTGCTCCTGCCCCTGCATGGCGAAGACCTCGCCATGCCGCCTGCCCATGTTGTGGCTCGCCCTGATCCTGCCCCAGTTGCCCTTGCAGGTCTTCGCCCGCGCTAGCGCGGAGCCCGGCCTGCTGACGGTGACCGAAGGCGCGCCGGGCCGGCGCATCTGCGCCGCCAGTCCGCAGGCGCGCGCCCTCGGCGTGAAGCGCGGCCAGCGCCTGGCCAGCGCGCTGGCGGTCGCACCGGCGCTGCAGTTGCGAGAGCGCAATCCAGAGCTGGAGGAAGCCACGCTGAAGGAGGTGGCCGACTGGGCCGGCGCCTACACACCGCAGCTCAGCTTCTGCCCGCCGGACGGGCTGCTGTTGGAGATCGGCGCCAGCCTGCGCCTGTTCGGCGGCGAGCACAGCCTGCGTGCAGCATTGCTTGCCGGGCTGGCCGCCCTGGGCCTGCATGCGGTCGCCGCCAGCGCGCCCACACCCTTGGCCGCGCGCTGGCTGGCACGCGCCGGCCGCGGCGACATGCCCCTGCCGCCCGACTGGCGCGGCATGCTGGACGAACTGCCACTGGCGGTGCTCATGGACGGCAGCGAAGTCGCCAGCCACAACCTGGAACTGCTGGCCGGCATCGGTGCCCGCACCTTGGGCGACATCCGCCGCCTGCCCCGTTCCGGCCTCGCCCGACGCGACGCCGCCACAGTCACCCACACGCTCGCCCTCGCCTATGGCGAAACACCCGATCTGCGCCCGGCCTACCAGCCGCCGCCGCGCTTCGAGCACCGGCTGGTCATGCCCTCGCCCACCAGCGCGGTCGAACCCCTGCTGTTCGCCGCGCGCCGGCTTTTCACCAGCCTCTCCGGCTGGCTCGCCGCCCGCCAGGCCGCGGCCGACCACTGCCGGCTGGTGCTGGTGCACGAGCATGGCGAGGACACCGTGGTAGACATCGTCACCGGCGCCCCCAGCCGCGACCAGGACCGCCTCGGCCTGCTCGCCCGCGAGCGGCTGGCGGCGCTGAGCCTGCCGGAGCCGGTGATTGAGCTCCGCCTGCATGCGGACGCGCCCTCGCCGCTGGCGCCGCGTTCCGACGACCTGTTCGGCGATCCCGGCACCGCGCGGGAAAACGCCCGCCTGCTGGTGGACCGCCTGCGGGCGCGGCTGGGCGAGGCCAGCGTCCGCCAGTTGCGCCCGCTGGCCGAGCACCGCCCCGAACGGGCCTGGGAAACCCGGCCGCCGGCGGACGCCCCGCGCGCCGAGCGCGGCACACCACCGCTGCCGGCCCAGCAACGGCCGCTATGGCTGCTGCCGCAGGCACGCCGCCTTCAGCCGCAGGGCAAGGCCGCCGAAGCCGCACCGGGAGAAGGTTTCCGCCTGCTTTCCGGCCCGGAACGCATAGAAAGCGGCTGGTGGGACGACGGCGGCATCCGCCGTGACTACCACCAGGCGCTGGACCCGCAGGGCGCGCACTGCTGGCTGTACCGCGAACTTGACCCGCCCTTCGGTTGGTATCTGCACGGCTACTTCGCCTGAACACCGGCGCCGCCTACCCGACCCGCCGCAGCCTTAAGCCAACGTAAGCTCGCACCACTCGGGGGCGTAGTACACTCGCCGGCCGCGCCAGAACCGGCAGCGGCCCTTTTCCTCCCTTGCGACCGTCCCCATGACCACCGCCTCTCCGTCCGCCTCCGCCCGCCTTCCCGGCGATGCCAGCCGGCGCCGTGCCCGCAATGCCCTGCTGCTGTTCGTTGTCGCCCTGCCGCTGTCGGTCTGGCTGTTCCGCTCGGCCGAAGTGCTGTGGACGCGCATCATGCTGCTGGAAGGCGCCACCTTCATGGGCGCGGCCACCGCCTTCGGCGCCGCGCTCGCCATCGCGCCGCTGCTGTGCCTGATCGGCTTCCTGGTCGCGCTGTGGTGTGGCGTGGAGAGCGTCTATCAGGCGCGCGACAAGAGCACGCCGGCGCTGGACAAGTTCATCGTCGGCCTCGGCTTCCTGATCTGGTTCCTGCCGGCGGCAGCCACCCTGGCGACCATCGCCGATTCGCTGCTGAAGGGCCGGGTGCATTTCCCCAGCCCGTCGCGCGACTACTTCCTCGCCACCGATCCGATTCCCTACTGGCAGGGCATAGGTTTCCTCATCCTCGCCACCGGCTTCTTCGCCTTCCTCGCCTGGCGCTACTGGCGGCCGAAGCTGCAGCGCAAGGGCTGAGGTCCGCGCCTCCTCCGCCACTGCCTGTCCGCCGCCATTCCCAGCCCCCCGATGTCCGCTCCCGAATCCTTCTCCACCGTCGCCCGGCGGCTGTTCCATCACGCCTGGCCGGTGCTGGTCGCCCAGGTGCTCTCCATCGGCATGATGGTGGCGGACACGCTGATCGCCGGCGCCTACGGCACCGCCGATCTGGCCGCGGTGGCGGTCGGCGGCGGGCTCTATGTTTCGGTGGTGATGCTGCTGGTCGGCATCCTGCAGGCAGTGGCACCCACCATCGCCCATCACTACGGCGCCGGCCGCATGGAAGAGATCGGACCGACGCTGCAGCAAGGCTTCTGGCTGGCCGCCATGCTGGCACTGCCGGGCACCCTGATGCTGGCGCAGCCGGGCATGCTGCTGGAGCTCGCGCGGGTGCCGCCGGAAGTGGCGGAAAAGGCGGCCGACTACATGATGGCGACCGCCATCGGCCTGCCGGCGGTACTGCTCTACCGCACCTTCTACGCCTTCAACAACGCGGTGGGCCGGCCGCGGGTGCTGATGACGATCAGCTTCGTCACCACCACCATCCATGTGCCGCTGGCCTGGGCGCTGACCCACGGCCACCTCGGCTTCGCGCCGCTGGGCGGCGCTGGCTGCGGGCTATCCACCGCCATCGTCTGCTGGCTGGCGCTGCTGTGCGGCGCCACCTACCTCGTCCGCAATCCGGCCTACCAGCGCTACCGCATCTTCACCGCCTGGCAGCCGCCGCGCCCGAAGGCGCTGGGCGCGCTGCTGCGGCTGGGCGTGCCCATGGGCTTTTCCACTTTCATCGAGATCACTTCCTTCACCCTGATCGCGCTCTTCGTCGCCCGGCTGGGCGCGGAAGCGGTGGCCGGCCACCGCATCGTCGCCAACCTGGCGGCGCTGATCTACATGCTGCCGCTGTCGATGTCCATCGCCACGCTGGTGCTGGTAGGCCAGGCGGCGGGCGCCGGCGACTGGAACCGGGCGCGAGCGACGATACGGGTGGCGCTGCTGATCACCGCCGGCCTGGCGGGCGGCATCGGCCTGCTGCTATGGCTGGCCCGGACGCCGGTGATCGCGCTGTCGTCGGCGGATGAAGGGGTGCGGGCGGTGGCGCTGGGGCTGATCGTGTTCATCTGCGTCTACCAGCTCTTCGACGCGGTGCAGACGGTGGCTTCCCACGCCCTGCGTGGCTACAAGATCACCTTCGCGCCCATGCTGCTGCACACGCTGTGCTTCTGGGGCGTGGGCCTGGGCTGTGGTTACTGGCTGAGCTTCCACGCGCCCTGGCGGGTGGATGCGCCCAGTGTGGCCGGCTTCTGGGAGGCCGGCGTGCTGGCGACCCTGCTCGCCTCCCTGCTGTTCGGTGCCTTGCTGCGGCGGGTGAGCCGGCGGCTGGGCCGCGCCACGGCCTGAATCATTGGCGGGCCCGCTGCAAACGCGGGCTCACCCCCAACTCAAAGAAACCTCAGAACAGCTCGTTCACCCGCTCCGGCGGCCGGCCAACCACCGCCTTGCCGCCACGGACGATGATGGGGCGCTCGATCAGGATGGGGTGGGCGACCATGGCGTCCAGCCAGCCTTCGTCGTCCAGCTGCTTGCCGGCGTAGTTCTCCTTGAACACCGCCTCGCCCTTGCGCAGCAGTTCCTCCGGCTTCATGCCCAGCTTGGCCAGCAGGCCACGCAGCTCGTCCTTGCTCGGCGGCGTCTTCAGGTACTCGACGACTTCGGGCGTGGCGCCCTTCTCCGCCAGCAGCGCGCAGGCGGAGCGGCTCTTGCCGCAGCGGGGGTTGTGGTAGATGCGGATATCGCTCATCGGAAAGCTCCTGGGTATCGAAAGATCAAATCCAAATCTGTTGGGCGGCGGCGGACTCAGGCGCCCAGCCAGCCTTTGCGCAGGCGGCGCGCGGCCGGCGCGGGCTTGTCCGCGAGGCTGAGCTTGATGCTCTCGGCCGGCGCGGCGGCCAGCGTCAGCTCGAAGCGCATCAGCTCGTCGCGGCGGAAGGCGTGGATCTCGATGCGCTCGCCCGGCTGGCGGCGGGCCAGCATGGCCTCCACCGCCGCCACGCTGCCGGCCTTCAGGCCATCCACCGCGACCAGCACATCGCCCGCCGACAGCCCGGCCGCCTGGGCCGCGCCGCCGTCGTACACGTTCGCCAGTTTCACCTCGCCACTGCCGGCCAGCTTGGCGCCCAGCACCGGCGCGGCGGAAGCGGCCTCGGCCTTGTAGCCCACGCCGAAGCCCTTCAGCAGGCGGGCGAGCGGCAGGTCGTCGGTACCTTCCACCGTCTTGCGTAACCAGGCGGCCAGCGCATCGCCGCCGATCTCGGCGACCGCGGCGTGGATGCCATCCTCGGCCACGCCCGCGCCAGTGCGGCCATGGCGCTGCCACAGCAGGCGCATCACATCGTCCAGGCTGCGCTTGCCGGCGCTCGCCTCGCGCAGCTGCAGGTCCAGCGCCAGCGCGATCAGCGAGCCCTTGGCGTAGTAGCTGACGATGGCGTTGGGGGCGTTCTCGTCCTGGCGGTAATACTTGGTCCAGGCGTCGAAGGAGGATTCGGCCACGCTCTGCTTCAGGCGGCCGGGGCCGCGCAACACGGCGGACACCGTCTTGCCCAGCAGGCCGAGGTAGTCCTCCGCCGGCAGCACGCCGCTGCGCACCAGGGCGAGGTCGTCGTAATAGGAGGTAAAGCCCTCGAAGGCCCACAGCAGGCGGGTGTAGTTCTCCTGCGAAAGATCGTAGGGGGTGAAGGCGGCGGGCTTGATGCGCTTCACGTTCCAGGTGTGGAAATACTCGTGGCTGCACAGGCCGAGGAAGGTCTTGTAGCCGTCCGGCAAATCCTTCATGCCGGGCCAGGGCAGATCGCCCCGGCTGGCGATCAGCGCGGTGGAGGCGCGATGCTCCAGGCCGCCGTAGCCGTCGCCGACGATGAGGGTGAGGAAGGCGTAGTAGTCCATCGGCGCCGGCGCACCGAAGAGTTCGATCTGCCAGTTGCAGACGCGCTCCAGGTCCCGGGCGAGGCGCGCGGTGTCGCAGTCGTGACGGCCACTGAGCACGATATCGTGACGCACGCCGCCGGCCTCGAAATGGGCCAGGGTGTAGCGGCCCATTTCCACCGGGTGGTCGATCAGCTCGTCGTAGTTCGCCGCGCGGTAGAGGCCGAAGCCGTAGGCCTTGGCGGCGCCGCGTTCGCCGGCGGCACGCGGCAGCGCGGTCGCCACCTTCCAGCCCTTGGCGGCGGTGGCCGGCGGCGGCTGGATGTCCACCAGGCAGGGCGAGTCCGCCTGCCCTTCCACCGCCAGGAAAACGCTGGTGCCGTTGAAGAAGCCGTGGGTCTGGTCGAGGTGGGCGGCGCGCACCGAGAGATCCCAGGCATAGACCTCGTAGTGCAGGGTCAGCGCCTTGCCGGCGGCCACTGGCGCCGCCCGCCAGCTGTGCTTGTCCAGCTTCTCCAACCTCACCGCCTTGCCACCGGCCTCGGCACGCAGGCTGACGATGTTGCGGGCGAACTCGCGGATCATGTAGCTGCCCGGGATCCAGGCCGGCAGGCTGAAGCGCTGGCCGGCGGCATCCGGCTGCGCCACGGTGCAGCTCACTTCGAACAGATGGGCCTCGGGGCGGGCCGGGCGGATGACGTAGCGGATCGGGGCGACAGCGCTCATGGACCAGGGCCTGTGGGCAAAGACCGCGATTCTAGGCGCTCCGCGGGCGATGCCTCAAACGCACTGCCCAATTTTCGGGCAGCCATCTCCCCGCCTTTGCGCTCAAGGCGATAGCCGCTTCCCCCACACCTTATCCACAGGGCCATCCACGGCGGCTGGGGAAAACCGGGCACGTCGAGTGCTGAAAACGGCTTTCCGGTGGCTTGCCCGTTTTTTAGGCAGCGATACGGAAGTCTTTATAAACAGCGCCTTGAGTCACATCGCCACAGGTTTTCCACAGCTTCACCCACGGTGGGCGGGGAAAACTTTCACAGCCTTGATCCGGCTGTGGCGGCGATAACTGTACAAGTATACAGTTATCGCCGCCATGGTCGATTACGCCGAACTCCACTGCCTCTCCAACTTCAGCTTCCAGCGCGGCGCCTCCCATCCGGAGGAGCTGGCGCAGCAGGCGGCCGCCCATGGCTATCGCGCGTTGGCAATCACCGACGAATGCTCGCTGGCGGGCGTGGTGCGGGCCTACCGGGAAATCCACAGCCATCAACTGCCGCTGCAACTCATCGTCGGCAGCGAGATTACGCTGGAGGACGGCCCCCGCCTGGTGCTGCTGGCGACCGGGCGCCAAGGCTATGGCGCCCTCTCCCGCCTGATCACCCGCGGCCGGCGGGCGGCGGAGAAAGGCAGCTACAGGCTGTGCAGGGAAGATCTCGCCCATGGCCTGCCCGGCTGCATCGCGCTGGTGCTGGCGCCAGCGGGCGTGCCGGACGTCGAGCCGCTGGTGGAAGCCTGCCTGTGGACTCACGCACGCTTTCCCGGCGCAAGCTGGCTGGCGGTCGATCTGCCGCTGGATGGGCACGGAGGGGCTCGCCTGGCGCGGCTGCAGGCGGCCGCGGCGCAGGCCGGCATCCCCGCGGTCGCCGCCACCGGCGCGCTGATGCACGACGCCGCCCGCCGGCCGCTGGCGGACGTACTCGCCGCCATCCGCCTGCATGTGCCGGTGGCCGAGGCGGGCTACCAGCTTGCCGCCAATGGCGAGCGCCGCCTGCATGAGCGGGCGACCTTGGCGCAACGCTATCCCGCCGCCCTGTTGGCGGAAACGCTGGTGATTGCCGGGCGCTGCCGCTTCAAGCTGGATGAGCTGCGCTACGAGTATCCGGAGGAGCTGGTGCCCGCCGGGGAAAGCGCCGCCTCCTGGCTGCGCCGGCTGGTCGAAGGCGGGCTGGCGTGGCGCTATCTCGACCCTTCCATGGGCGAGCGCTCGGCGGTCGCCTCTCCCATCGCGCCCGGCCTGCCCAGCCCGCCGCCGGCCGGGGCCGATCCCGCGCCGCCGGGCGTCCGCAAGCAGGTGGAGCAGGAACTGGCGCTGATCCAGGAGCTGGGCTACGAGGCCTACTTTCTCACGGTGCATGACATCGTCCGCCACGCCCGCAGCCAGGGCATCCTGTGCCAGGGGCGCGGCTCGGCGGCGAACTCGGTGGTGTGCTGGACGCTGGGCGTCACCGAGGTGTCGCCGGAAACCGGCAACCTGGTGCTGGAGCGCTTCATCTCGCGCGAGCGCAACGAACCGCCGGACATCGACGTCGATTTCGAGCACGACCGCCGCGAGGAGGTCATCCAGTACATCTACCGCAAGTACGGCCGCGAACGCGCCGCGCTGGCCGCCACCGTGATCAGCTACCGCGCCCGCAGCGCGCTGCGCGACGTCGGCCGCGCGCTGGGCTTCGGCGAGGCGCAGGTCGAACGCCTATGCCGCGACCACTTCTGGTTCGACGGCAGCAAGATCCAGGCGGAACGCCTGCGCGACGCCGGCCTGGACCCGGACAGCCCAATGGTGCACAAGCTGGCAGCGCTCACCACCGAGCTGATCGGCTTCCCCCGCCATCTCTCCCAGCATGTGGGCGGCTTCGTCATCGCCCGCGGCCGGCTGGACGAACTGGTGCCGATCGAGAACGCCGCCATGGCCGACCGCACCGTGATCCAGTGGGACAAGGACGACCTCGACACCCTGGGCCTGCTCAAGGTGGACGTGCTGGCGCTGGGCATGCTCACCGCGCTGCGCCGCAGCCTGGAGCTGGTGGCAGCCTGGGAAGGCCGGCGGCTGACGCTGGCGGACATTCCGAAGGAGGAGGAAGCGGTCTACGACATGCTCTGCAAGGCCGACGCCATCGGCGTCTTCCAGGTCGAGTCCCGCGCCCAGATGACCATGCTGCCGCGCCTGCGCCCAAGGCAGTTCTACGACCTGGTGGTGGAAGTGGCCATCGTGCGGCCCGGCCCCATCCAGGGCGGCATGGTGCATCCCTATCTGGAGGCGCGGGCCCGGATCAGGCGCCGGGAAGATCCGCTGGCCGATCTGCGGAGGGAAATCCGCCCCGTGCTCGAACGCACCCATGGCGTGCCCATCTTCCAGGAGCAGGTCATGCAGCTGGCGATGGTGGCCGGCGACTTCACCGGCGGCGAGGCGGACGACCTGCGCCGCTCCATGGCGGCCTGGCGCCGCAAGGGCGACCTGAAGCGCTATGAAATCAAGCTCATGCAAGGAATGGCCGGAAACGGCTACTCAGAAGAATTCGCCATGCGCCTGTGCCAGCAGATCCAGGGCTTCGGCAGCTACGGCTTCCCGGAATCCCACGCCACCAGCTTCGCCATCCTGGTCTATTTCTCCGCCTGGCTGAAATGCTTCCACCCGGCCGCCTTCCTCTGCGGCCTGCTCAACAGCCAGCCCATGGGTTTCTACTCACCCTCGCAGCTGATACAGGACGCCCGCCGCCACGGCGTCGAGGTGCTGCCGCCGGACGTCCGCATCAGCGACTGGAACTCCACACTGGAAGCCCTGCCCCGCCAGGCGACGACCAAACCGGAGGCGACCAGACCAGCGGTGCGCCTCGGCCTGCGGCAGATACGCGGCCTGGGCCCGGAGGCCGGCGAGCGCATCGTCGCCGCGCGCCGCCAGACGCCGCCGGCTTCGGTGGACGACCTCGCCATCCGTGCCCGGCTGGAAGCGCTGGAGTTGCGCCATCTCGCCGCCGGCGGCGCGCTCGCCGGACTGGCCGGCCATCGCCGCCAGGCCTTGTGGCAGGCCGCCGGCAGCGCGCCCCTGCCCGGCCTGCTGGCACAGGCACCCGGCCGTGAAACGCAGACGCCGCTGGCCGCGCCTTCGGAAGCAGAAGAACTGCTGGCCGACTACGCCCGCCTCGGCTTCACCCTGGGCCGCCATCCACTGGCCTTGCTGCGGGAGGAACTGCGCCGGCAGCGCTTCCTCAGCGCCAGCGACATCGCCGGCAGCCCGGACCGCATGCTGGCGCGCGGCGCCGGCATCGTCACCTGCCGGCAGCGGCCAGGCACCGCCAAGGGAACACTGTTCGTGACGCTGGAGGACGAGACCGGGCTGATCAACGTCATCGTCCATCCCGAGCTCATCGAGCGCCAGCGGCGGGAAATCCTCGGCTCACGCCTGCTCGGCGTCTATGGCCAGATCAGCAAGCAGGGGCAGGTCGTGCAGCTGATCGCCAACCGGGTGGTGGACCACTCCGCCATGCTCGGCCAGCTGGATACCCGCAGCCGGGATTTCCATTGAGCCGCAGCCAGGGGCCGCCTCAGCTTTCCTGCCCAACCACCTCAAGCAGCGGCTCCGGCAGCGGCAACTCGTCGCCCTGCTTGATCATGAAAACCTGGTAATGCACCGCCTGGGCCAGCAGACGCAGCGCACGCACGCTCATCAACCGCTCGCCGTCGGCGAGCAGGAATTCCCGCTGCGGCTGGAAATGCCGGCCCGGCATCAGCAGCACCCGGCCACGGCGCAGGCGCAGCGCCATCTGGTAGCGGCCATTGGGATGCGAAATCACCGGCATCACCATCACCGCCTCCGCCTGCGCCCCGACGAACTCCACGCCACAGCGCACCTGCAGCCCTTCGCCGGAAAAACCGACCCAGCGCACCAGCGCAGGCCGCCAGCCGCCGCCTGCCTCGCGCAGCATCATCAGCTCGCCCGCCCGCAGCGGCCGCCGCGGCGCCTCGCCCTCCAGCTGCACGCCGGAGCTGCTCTCGTTGCTCACCTGCAGCAGCGTTGGTTCATCGGGCTCTCCGGCACCATCCATCTCCAGCGGCAGTCCCCAGGACAAAGGCGTGGCCTCGCCCGCCTCCGCCTGCAGCGCCTGCCAGCAATTTCCCAGGCCGACCAGCACCTCCACCTGCATCATCCGCAGCTGCCGCCGGCGCGGATGGCGCCGCCGCGGCGGATTCAGCCACTCCCGCTGCAAGCGCAGCAACAGTTGCAACTCCTGGGGAGACGCGAACTCGCCGTTCTGCAAGGCCGCCATGCGCGCAGCCAATGCACGGCTCACCGGCGCCAGATCCACCAGCCACCAGCGCGCCTCGCCGCCCCCCACAGGCAACTCATCCACGAACTGGGGCGGCAGATCGGCATCGTCACGGAAGACGAAAGCGCCGGGGATGTCCGGCACGCCGCGGATGCGCTGCAGGCGCAACCCGGGCGCCTCGCGCTCCACCAGCGCGATCAGGATCTCTATCCACTGAGGGTCGAGGCGATTGGCGGCGTTCATGCCCAGCAGCAGGATGCGCCGGTAAAGCTCGCCCAGCCGCGCCCCGCCGCTGTCGCTGCCGCTCTTGCTCCGATGGCGCTCCCAGCCCTGCTCGACGATGCAGGCGAAAAGCTGGTGGCAATCGCGCCAGAAGCCATCCGGCAAGGCGCTGTAGCTGCGCGCATGTGCGCACTGCAGGCGCCAAGCGCTGAGCAGCGCGCCGGCCAGGGCCTCCCTCACCGGGGCGCGCTTGAGGAAGCGACCTGCATCCCGCCCGAGATCGACGGCAACCCGTTTGTAGCCGGTGTGCAGGCAGAGCAGCAGTTGCTGCGCCAATACCGCCGCCCTGCGCGCCGCCAGCACCGAAGCCGCGGTGCTGGCGCGGGCCGCGTCCAGCAGCGGCGGCAACACCGCCCGCAGTACCTGTTCATGCTGCTGCAGCAACTGGAGACGGGTTCTGGCATCGGCGGTGAGCATCACCGGCGCCTCCAGCGCATCCAGCAAGTCCAGGCCATCGACGATATGCGCCGACTCCCGGCCGCTGGCCGCAGACGGCGCCGCCACGCCGTCTTCGTCCAGCAGGGGCTGTCTCGTCAGCGAAGCCAGATTGAGTCGAATCATGTTGGCGCTACGTCCGGAGTTCCTCCAAAGGAAAGGGCGACCACCGCCGGAGATACTTAACCGGCCGTGGTCGCCCTCTTGTTGCGGCGGATGCAGCGCCTGCTTACTTCTTGCTCTTGCCCTTGGGCACCACAGGCAGCGCGTTCAGCAGGGAAAGCAGCTCGCTCTTGCCGCGGGTCGCCAGCAGGCTGAGGCCGGCGCGGAGGATCTCCGACTTGGTACTCTCGCGGCCCGCCTTCAGCAGATCGGTACGCAGTTGCTTGAGCTGCGCATGCTCATGCTTGGGCAGCGAGAAGGAATCACGCACCACCTTTTCCCGCTTGCCGGTCTTGCTGAGCTTGCCCTTGTCGGCGGCCTTGCTCCTGGCATTCACCACCGCGGCCTTCGCAGGCTTTTCGGCCGGGGCTGCGATCTTCGCCGCTGGCGCCTTCGGAGCCGCAACCTTCTTCGTCGCCGGTTTGGCCGCAGGCGCAGCTTTCGCGGGCGCCTTGCCGGACTTGGCCGCCGCGTTGGCAGGCGCCGGAGCCTTCTTTGCAGCGCTCGCCGTCGCACCGGCCTTCTTCGCAGCCGCAGCCTTGGGAGCGGCACTAGCCGCCTTGGCGCCGTTACCGGCAGCGGCCTTCGCCGCAGGTGCAGCCGCCTTCGCGGCGGTTGCGGCCTTGGCCGGCACAGCCGTCTTTGCCACCGGTTTGCCCGCCGCGCCATTGCCCGCCGCGCCATTGCCGGCGGCCTTGGGCGCAGCCGGCTTGGCAGCGGGTTTGGCCGCAGCCGCTTTGGGCGCGGCCTTGACCGCCGGGCCGCTCTTGGCCGCGACGGCAGGCTTGCCTGCGTCTGCCTTGGCCGGAGCGGCTTTGCTCGAAGACGCTTTGGCCGCGGGCACCTTGGCGGGAGCCGCCTTCGCCGGCGCAGTCTTGCTCGCCGGCTTTGCCGTCGCGGCCTTGGCTGGCGGTGTGGCAGCGGTTTGAGCCACTGGAGCCGACGCGGCGGCAACCGGCGCCGCCGCGGGCTTTTCACCATCAGCCTTCGCCGGCGCGTCCTTCACGACAGCCGTCTTCGCCGCCGGAGCCGGTGTCTTCGCAGCCGCCTTGGGGCGCGCGGCGGTCGGCTTTGCCGCGGCCTTGGGCACCGCCGGCTTCGCGCTGGCCGGCTGTTTCTTCGGAGCCGCAGTAGGCTCCAGCTTTTCCTGTCCGGCGGCCAGAGCCACCTTGCCGTTCTCCGCTGTCATCTCAGCTCTCCTGTGATCCCTCGCCTTCGGTCAATCCGGCCCGATGCCGCTTTAGCCTGACGGCATGGATCGGGCGGAGCCAGGGATGGGGTAATACCATAAGGGCGAAAAACGGCGCTACCTTGCTATGCAGCAATACGGTCGATACGCACTTTTCAGTGCGTCTCGGTTTGATATTTCGCAAATGCGAAGCACCGCCCCCTCGCTAGTCTTCCGGCCTACCCAAACCGGAATAGCTCGCATGAATCTCAGAGGCTTCATCCTTGCCACCTCGGCAGCCGTCGGCATCGTTTTTCTCGGCGGCAGCTGGTTGGCGATAGGCCAGGCCTTCGATTCGGCGTTCAGCACCCATGCCCGCAGCCAGGCGAACGAAGCTTCCCGCCTCAGCTTCGCCGCCATGTACGTGATCATGAGCCAGGGCTGGAGCCGCACCCAGGCGGAGGAATTCCTCGCCGGCGTGCATGGCGACGGCGGCGAGAACGGCCTGCGGGTCGCCATCTTCCGCGGGCCGACGGTGGAAGCGCGCTACGGCAGCATCGCCCAGCCAGCGCCTGGTCAACTGGTACGACGCGCGCTGGAATACGGCGAATCCGCCGACCGGCTGGAGGATGGCGAATTCCGCAGCGTGCGCGCGCTGAAGGCGGAACCCCGCTGCCTCGCCTGCCATGACAACGTCCGCAGCGGCGACGTGCTCGGCGCCATCGAGGTCACCCAACCCTATGCGAAGGTGCTGCAGGACGTGCGCTTCGGTTTCTACACCACCGCGGTGCCCAGCCTGCTGTTCGGCCTGCTGCTGGCCGGCGTGGCGGTGTGGTGGGTGAGCCGTAAGATCGCCGGCAGCGTCAGCGAGGTGGAGCGCAGCCTGGAATCCATCAACAAGGTGGCCGACCTGCGCCATCTGGTGCCCCGCGCCAAGCCGGAGAGCTTCACCGAGATCGAGCGCATGCACGACGCCATCGCCGGCCTCGCCGCCCGCCTGCGCACCATCGCGGTGGACAAGGACATCCTGCTGTTCGAGATCGGCCTGCTGGAGAAATTCGTCATCACCTCGGAGGTGATACGCGACTGGCGCGCCTACGTCGGCAAACTGCTGCAGGAGATCAACGCCATCGTCGACGCCCGGGTGCTGTTCTCGGTGTTCCAGATCGACGACGAGCTGTTCGACATCGAGATCTTCTGGCACGCGCTGCCGGACGAAGCCATCCGCCGCCACATCGAGCAGACGGTGCATGAAACCCTGCGTGCCGACACCCGCTTCAGCGAGCCGGCCACGCTGAACATCCATCACCACTATCCCGACGCCGCCGACAACGCACCCACCATAGACAGCCGCGACCTCACGCTGCGGGTGAAATCCTTCTTCGTCGATCGTCCCAAGATCGGCAGCATCGTCGGCATCGGCGTGCATTCCGGCGTAATGCTGGAGCAGACGCACAACCTGGTGATCGACTCCATTCTCTCCACGCTGCTCAACGTGGTCGGCTCCATCAAGGCCATCCACAAGTACACCCGCGACCTGGAGTACTACGCCACCCGCGACCCGCTGACCGATCTCTACAACCAGCGCGTGTTCTGGGAGCTGCTGGGCTACGAGGTGGATCGCTGCCGCCGCCACGAGAGCGCCGCCACCCTGCTGGTGATCGACCTCGACAACTTCAAGCTGATCAACGACCACTACGGCCACGCCACCGGCGACCACTACCTGCAGCAGTTCGCCATCGCCATCCGCGAGGCCCTGCGCAGCGGCGATGTACTGGCGCGCTATGGCGGCGACGAGTTCGTCGTCATCCTGCCGGAGACCCAGCTGGAACAGGGCTACGCGCTGGCCCGCCATGTGCTGGAAACCACCCGCCAGCTGGTGGTGGAAGCGCCGAACGGCGATGCGATACGCGCCACCGTCTCCATCGGCTTGGCGGTCTTCCCCGACCATGCGACCTCGGCCAAGGACCTCTTCCTGTTCGCCGACAACATGATGTATCGCGCCAAGAACGAGGGTAAGGAGCGGGTGGTGCTGCCGACTACCGAAGACGTGATGGCGGTATTCCGCGACGTCTCCGAGATGAGCATGGCGGTGCTGGCCGCGGTGAACGAGCGGCGAGTGATCCCCTTCTTCCAGCCAATAACCTCGGTGCAGTCCGGCACCATCGCCGCGGTGGAAGTGCTGTCGCGGCTGGAAGTCGGCGGCCAGCTGATGCGGGCCGACCAGTTCATCGAGATCGCCGAGAAGATAGGCGTGATCCACCGCCTCGACGCCATCGTCATTGAGGCGGCGCTGGAGAAGGTGCGCAACAGCGACTACACCGGCTACATCTTCTTCAACCTGTCGCCGCGCGCGCTGGTGCTGGCCGAGTTCGCCCGCACGCTGCGCACCGTGGTGCGCAATTCCGGCATCTCGCCGGAGCGCATCGTGTTCGAGATCACCGAGCGCGATACGGTGAAGAACCTGTCGCTGCTGGAGCGCTTCATCGTCGACCTGCGTTCGGAAGGCTTCCGCCTCGCCATCGACGACTTCGGCTCCGGCTTCTCCTCCTTCCACTACCTGCGCCGCTTCCCCTTCGACTTCCTCAAGATCGAAGGCGACTTCATCGCCAACATGATCCACAGCGAGCGCGACCGCATCTTCGTCCAGAGCATCACCGAGCTGGCGCGGGCACTCAAGATCGAGGTAGTGGCGGAATTCGTCGAGTCGGCCGAGGTGCTGGCGCTGCTGAAGGATTTCGGTATCGACTACGCGCAGGGCTACCACGTCGGCCGGCCGGACCGGGAAATCCTGGTCGCACCCGCCCTGCCGCAAACAGCCAGCTGAATTTCCTGGCCCCCAAAGACGAGGGCGGCGCCACCTTGCGGTGGGCGCCGCCCTCGTCTTTCATGAGCTCCTGAAAGAGGCGCTCAGGAATCCAGCCGGGGAGCCGCGGCAGCGCAGTTGCGCGTGCAGTTCTTCAGGCCCTTCTGGCGATCCACGCAAAGGCAGTACTGGCTGCTGTCGCTGCACAGGGAATCCGGCAAGGGTTCTCCCGGCTCGAAATCCTTCACCCTGGTTACTTTCAGGAAATGCAGTGCGGCACCCAGGCCCTCGAACAGGGTCAAGCGGCCATCGCCGGCATGCAGCCATCGGCTGTCCAGGGACAGTGCGAAGCAGCCATTGCGCTGTCCGCCCACCGGGTGCAACCTCACCCGGCTCTGTTGCCGCAGGGGAGCAAATGCAAATTCAAGCCAAGTAGAAACACGCTCGACAGACTCCATCCCGAGCCCTCCTTTCTTATATTGCTACGTCATCTCCACCCGATGAGCCGGGCGGAGGGTGTGGAAGGCGCCATTATCCCCGCCTGGAGAAAACCGGCAATCTGCAGCGCACAAAAAACACATATTCTTTCAATCACTTCCCAGTATTACCTTATGCACTTTCGTTGATTTCTTAATCAAACAGCGTCTGGCTATACTCCGGGCTCATTCCACTTAGAGGAGACAACATGAAACTCGAAACATTGGCGGTACATGGCGGTTACAGCCCTGACCCCACCACCAAAGCAGTAGCCGTTCCCATCTACCAGACCACCTCCTACGCCTTCGACGACACCCAGCACGGCGCCGATCTTTTCGACCTCAAGGTTGCCGGCAACATCTACACCCGGATCATGAATCCGACCACCGCGGTGCTGGAGGAACGCATCGCAGCATTGGAAGGCGGCATCGCCTCCCTGGCGGTGGCTTCCGGCATGGCGGCCATCACCTACGCCATCCAGACCATCGCCGAAACCGGCGACAACATCGTCTCCGCCGCGACCCTCTACGGCGGCACCTACAACCTCTTCGCCCACACCTTCCCCCAACTGGGCATCGAAGCCCGCTTCGCCGACCACCGCGATCCGAACGCCTTCGACAAACTGATCGACGAGCGCACCAAGGCGATCTTCTGCGAATCCGTCGGCAATCCGCTGGGCAACATCACCGACTTTGAACGCCTGGCCGAGATCGCCCACCGCCACGGCATCCCGCTGATCGTGGACAACACCGTGCCCACGCCCTACCTGTGCCGCCCCTTCGAGCACGGCGCGGACATCGTCGTCCACTCGCTGACCAAGTACCTGGGCGGCCATGGCAACTCCATCGGCGGCGTCATCGTCGACTCCGGCAAATTCCCCTGGGCGGAGCACAAGACCCGCTTCCGCCGCCTGAACGAGCCGGACGTCTCCTACCACGGCGTGACCTATACCGAAGCCCTGGGCGCCGCGGCCTACATCGGCCGTGCCCGGGTGGTGCCGCTGCGCAACACCGGCGCCGCGCTCAGCCCCTTCAACGCCTTCCTGATCCTGCAAGGCATAGAGACGCTGGCGCTGCGCATGGACCGCATCTGCGAGAACACGGTGAAGGTGGCTGAATTCCTGCGGGCGCAGGAAAAGGTGGAATGGGTGAATTACGCCGGCCTGCCGGACCACGCCGACCATGGCCTGGTGCGCAAGTACATGGATGGCCGCGCCTCCGGCATCCTCTCCTTCGGCGTGCGCGGCGGCCGCGAAGCTGGCGCCCGCTTCCAGGATGCGCTGAAGCTGGTCACCCGGCTGGTGAACATCGGCGACGCCAAGTCCCTCGCCTGCCACCCGGCCTCGACCACCCACCGCCAGCTGGGGCCGGACGAACTGAAGCGCGCCGGCGTGTCCGAAGACATGGTGCGGCTGTCCATCGGCATCGAGCACATCGACGACATCCGCGCCGACCTGGAGCAGGCGCTCGCCGCGGTCTGAACCAGACGGTTTCCGGAAAGCAAAACGGGCGGAAATCTCCGCCCGTTTTTTCTTGCCCCCGTGCTTCTCTCAGCCGGCCACCGCGTCGATGAAATGCGCCAGCGCGATGTCCTTTTCGGTCAGCCCGCCGGCGTCGTGGGTGGAGAGCAGTATTTCCACCTCGTTGTAAACATTGGACCACTCCGGATGGTGATCCATCTTCTCCGCCTGCAGCGCCACCCGGGCCATGAAGGCGAAGGCGGCGTTGAAGTCGGCGAACTGGAACTTGCGCCGGATCGCCTCCCGGTCCATCTCCAGCGTCCAGGCCGGCAAGGCGCCCAGTGCCTGCTCCCGTTCGGTACTGCTCAAGCGTCCGCTCATCTGCTTACCCTCCATGGCAATGGCCGCAGCGCGGCCTACCCGGTCAGCGCAGCGAAAACTGTACCTGCCTGCCCTTGCCACCGTCGGCGGCCTCGACCTTGGGCGCCAGCAGGAAAATCCGCTCCGGCGCCACACCGCCCTCGCCCAGCAGCCATTCCTTGATGTTCTGGGCACGGGCCTGGGCCAGACCGCGCAGATCCTCGTCGCCCACCTTGGTGTTGGACATGATCAGCGCTTCCATTTCCGGCACAGGCAGGCTCTTGGCCAGGCCGATGAAGTTGCGCGGCTTCTCGAACTTGCCCTGGTCGTAAACTTCCTTCAGCAGCGCCGCGTATTCCTTGGCGTCGACCTGGATGTCGTCCAGCGAAGGCGCGTCCTGGCCACGCTTGACCATGGCCTTCAGCTTCTCCGCCTTCACCTGGCGCTCCATCAGCGTGCGCTTCAGGCCATCCTGGTCGGCCACCGGATCGGCCTTGCCGGTCACGTCCAGGCGCAGCGCCGGCCTGTCCTTCAGTGCCTTGGCGAGGTTGGCCAGCTTCTCCGCCTCCTCGCCGCCCGGCTTGCGCGCGCCCGGCGCGAACTCGACGTAGGACAGCTCCTCGCCGCCGAACATCGAGCCCAGCAGCGAGAACGGTGCGGTGATCGCCTTGCCGACCAGATTGACCAGCGCCCGCATCACCAGCCCGAACACCGAGAACTGGGGATCGTCCAGCGTGCCGCTGACCGGCAGGTTGAGGTCGATCTCGCCGCGGCCGTTCTTCAGCAGCGACACCGCCAGCTGCACCGGCAGGTTCAGCGCATCCGGGCTATCCACCTTGTCGCCGAAGGTGAGTTGGTCGACGAAGATGCGGTTGGTCGCCGTCAGCTTGCGGTCTTCGATCTTGTAGTTCAGATCAGCGGACAGCTTGCCCTTCTGGATGCCGTAACCGACGTACTTGCCGGAGTAGCTGGAGATGCCGGTCAGTTCGAAATCCTTCATCGCCAGCACGATGTCCAGGTAGCGGTCCTGGCGGAAGGGGTTGAGCTCGCCCTTCACCGACACCGGCGCGGCGTTGTCCACCTTGCCGTTCAGGTCCAGCTTGGCGATGGTGGAAGGATCGGACGACAGCCCGGTCAGCTCGCCGCTCATGCCGGTGAGGTTGGCGTCGTAATTGGGCCGCACGAAGCGGTCGCTGAAGGCGATGTTGCCGCCGCGGATGCGGATGCGATTGACCTTGATCGGCGGCGCCTCGGCCGGCGGCGGCACTTCCGCCGTGGCCGTGCCCTTGCCGGGCGCGGCGGCCACCGGACTGCTGGGCGGCTCGGCGGCCGGCAGCGGACCTTGCTGGACTTGCGCATCCGCCTCGGCGCCCGGACGGATCTCCCGCAGGTTCAGCTGGCCCTGCTCGTTCAGGATCAGCCGGGTGTAGAAGTCGTTCAGCGCCACATCGCCGATACCGAGGGAGAACGGCGCCAGACGGAAGTCGATGGCGGACAGGTTGAGGATGCGCCAGCGCAGGAAGTCGGTGGCGTTCAGGCGATCCACCGAGGCGAAGTCGGCCACGCCGAGGTCGCCCTGGAAACGGGCTTCCAGCTCGCCGCCGCGCGCGGTCGCCAGTTGCAGCCGGCCCTGGGTGGTGAGATTGCCGCGGGAGATGGCGATCTTGGTCTCTTCCAGCACATAGGGCTGCAGCGGCAGCAGATCCACTTTGCTGAGGTTGAGCTTCAGATCCGCCTTCAGCGGCTCCAGGCCGAAGGAGCCTTCGACGCCCAGCGTGCCGTTCTTGTTGATGCGGCTATCGAGGTCGATCTTCGCCACCGCGCCCTTGGCGGTGGAAAGGTTCTCGGCCTTGAAGCTGAGTCCGTCGGCGGCCATCACCACCGGCTTGCCGGCAGTACGGTCCTCCAGGCGCAGCGAGCTGCCGGTCAGGCTGAAGCGGCCGATGCTGGCGGTCCATGCCGGGCCGCTGGAGCCGCCGCTGCTCTTGCCCACGAGGCGCTGCAGATCCAGGCTGCCATCGGCCAGACGCACGGCAGACACCGAGGCGCCGGAGATGCCCAGCTCGCCCAGCTTGGCGCTGCGTTTGGAGACGTCGATCTCGGCATCGGCCACCTTCACCGCCGGTACCTTGATCGCCGCATCCTTGCTGCCCTTCAGCGCCAGCACGAAGTCGCGCAGCGCCAGGGTTTCGGCGTTCACCTGGATCTCCGCCTCCTTGCCGCCCAGCTTCAGGTGATAGCGCAGCGCCGCATCCAGCTTGGCGTCGCGCAGGTCGCCGCCCGGCAGGGCATCGGCGAAGTAGGCGGCGTAGCGCGCCGGCTGCAGGGTCTCGATCAGCACCGAGCCGTCCAGCTCGAGGTTGGGCGCCAGACGCAGCTGATCCTGATGGCTGAACTTCTCGCCGCCGTCGGTGTGGTAGTCCAGGCGGATATCGGCCGGCATGTCGCCGGTGTTGGCGAGGTCGCGCATGTCCAGGTTGATGGCTTCCACCCGCGCCTGGAAAGGCTTCTTGAAGCCTTCATCGGTGAAGCGGACGACGCCTTCGCGGATGCGCGCCTGCGCCAGCAGGAAGCTGAGCGGCTTGCTTTCCGCCGGAGCCGCCGCGTCCTTGCTTGCCGGCGTGTTCGTCTCCTTGGCCGCGGTCTTGCCCGCCTCCTTCGCCTCGCCACCGGTCTTGGGCAGCAGGCCCATCAGGTTGAGCGAGCCGTCGGTCTGGCGCACCAGGTCCACTTCCGGCTGCTGCAGCAGCAGGCGGGAGAAATGCCAGCGGTTGGCCAGTGGCTGGACATCGGCGAACTCCACGCCCAGCTCGCCGATGGAGAGTGCGGGCTGGCCCTTCTTGTCCTGCACCACCAGGCTGTTCAGCTGCGCCTGGCCTTTCAGCGTCACCGCCGGCTGACCGTCCGCAGGCTGGGAGAAGCCGACTTCCAGATTGGTCGTCAGCGTGCCGGAGGGAATCAGGAAGCCAGGCTCGAACGGCAGGTAGGCCAGCCAGCGCGACACCTCGAAATCCTTGAGGACGATGTCGAGCACGGTTTCCCGCGTTTCGCTGAAGGGCTTGCTGCGGCCGGTGAGCACCAGGTCATCGCCATTGATCTTGGCCGAGAGCTTGGGCTCGACGAAGACATCCACCTTCACCGGCAGGTTGGAGACGAAGGGCACGCCGACATCCAGATCGCTGATCTCGTGCTTCAGGCCCTTGGGCTTGTCGTCGATCTCGATCCGGCCACCGTCGATGCTGATGTTGCCGATGGAGAAGCGCGTCTCGCCGGAGTCCTCCTCCGGCGCCGCGGCCAGGCGCTCGATCACGTCCGACCAGTTGCTGCGGCCCTCACCCTCGTTCACCAGATGCACCCGCGGCCCGCGCACCGCCAGCTCATGCAGCACCGGGCCGCCCCGCAGCAGGGATTCCAGCTCCAGGTTGGCGCGCAGCAGGTCTATGGCCAGCGCCTCGCCACCGCCGTCGGCCTCCATCACCTTGGCGCCATGCACCTCGGCCGTCAGCGTGAAGGGGTTGAAGCCGATGCGCTCTATGGAAACCTCGCGCCCCAGCTTGTCGTTCAGTATCTGCACCGCGTAATGGCGCGCCACCGGAGGCACCACGCCGAAGCCGAGCACCGCAACCGCGGCCACCAGGCCCACTCCCCACTTCGCCGGGCGCACGAACCGCTTCATGCGGGCGGAGGAGATCGGGTCGGGGGTCGAATCAGTCATCAAAACGCTCCATACAGGACTACCTGTTTTCTGTTCTTGCTTGCCATCCGGCGGCTCGTGCCACCCGCGGCAGCCAGCGGCTGCCGCTTCGTCTCGTGTTCTCGATTGCCGCTATGCAGCGCGGCGCGTATTCTGCGCCGCTTTCAACGCTTCAGGCACCCACTTGGCTGACCAGACCTTCGACCTCGTCGTCATCGGCGCCGGTGCGGCGGGCATGATGTGCGCCGCCACCGCCGGCCAGCGGGGCCGCCGCGTGCTGCTGCTGGACCACGCCGCGAAGCTGGCGGAGAAGATCCGCATTTCCGGCGGCGGACGCTGCAACTTCACCAATCTCAAGGTCTCGGCGGACAACTACCTGTGCCGCAACCCGCATTTCGTGCGCTCGGCGCTGTCGCGCTACACGCCGCGGGATTTTATCGGTCTTGTGGAGCGGCATGGCGTCCGATACCACGAAAGATCATGGGGCCAGCTTTTTTGTGACGATTCCGCTCAGGACATCATCGATGTGCTGCGCGCCGAATGCGACGACGGCCAGGTGCGCTGGAACACGCCGGTCACCATCCATGCGGTCGAGGCCACTGGCGAGACCGCGCCGGATGCCATCCGGTTCATCGTCGATACCGATGCCGGCCGGTATTCCGCCCGCAGCCTGGTGATCGCCAGCGGCGGCCTGTCCATCCCCAAGATCGGCGCCACGCCTTTCGGCTATCGCATCGCCGAGCAGTTCGGCCTGCCGGTGGTGGCGCCGCGGCCGGCGCTGGTGCCGCTCACCCTGCCGCCGGAAACCCTGGAACGGCTGGCGCCGCTGGCCGGCATCTCCTTCGAGGTGCTGGCACGCTGCGGCCGCGGCGAGTTCCGCGAGGCGGCGCTGATCACCCATCGCGGCCTCTCCGGCCCGTCCATCCTGCAAGTGTCCAGCTACTGGCAGGCGCAGGCTTACGAGGGCGGCGACTGGGAGGCGGTGGGCCTCAATCTGCTGCCGGACGTGGATGCGGAATCCTGGCTGCTGTCCCACGCCAGCGAACGCACGCTGCTCGGCAATCTGCTGGCGGAGCACCTGCCGCGGCGTTTCGCCCATGCCTGGTGCGAACTGCACAGCTGGCAGCAGCCGCTCAACAGCTTCCGCCACGCAGAACTGCGCCAGATTGCCGCCACCCTCGCCGACTGGCGGCTGGCGCCGTCCGGCACCCAGGGCTACGCCAAGGCGGAGGTGACGCTGGGCGGCGTGGATACCCAGGCGCTGTCGTCCAAGACCATGGAGGCGCGCAAGCAGCCCGGCCTGTTCTTCATCGGCGAGGTGATGGACGTCACCGGCCACCTCGGCGGCTACAACTTCCAGTGGGCCTGGGCCTCCGGGCACGCGGCCGGCGAGCACGCCTGAGGCGCCCTCCTCCCGCGCCATGCGGCGGCATGGCGCGGGGCAAAACGCCCGGCAATACCGTCATCACCCTGTCACAGCGCGGGACCACGCTGGCGGCGTCATTTCCATTGCCCGCCGCAGATGCAAGAAAAGCAGGTCCGCACCATCTTCCTGTCCGATGTCCACCTCGGCACCCGCGGCTGCCAGGCGGACCGTCTGCTGGATTTCCTGCGGCATTACGAATCCGAATACCTCTACCTGCTGGGCGACATCGTCGATTTCTGGGCGATGAACCGCAGCATCCACTGGAGCGCCACCCAGAACACGGTGGTGCAGAAAGTGTTGCGGCGCGCGCGCAAGGGTACCCAGGTGTTCTTCATCCCCGGCAATCACGACGAAGCACTGCGGGAATACGTCGGCATCACCTTCGGCGAGATCCGGCTGGAGTCTGACTGGATACACCAGACCGCCGATGGCCGCCGCTTCCTGCTGCTGCACGGTGACGAGTACGACCAGGTGACGCGCTACCACCGCTGGGTCGCCGTCATCGGCGACGTCGCTTACAACACCCTGGTGCGGCTCAACGCCTGGCTATCGCGCGCACGACGCCGGCTGGGCATCTCCGGCTACTGGTCGCTGGCCGGCTACGCCAAGCGCAAGGTGAAGACGGCGGTGAGCTTCATCTTCGACTTCGAGGATTCGGTGGTGCGCGGCGCCCGCGAGCGCGGCGTGGATGGCGTGATCTGCGGCCACATCCACTGGGCGGCGATGAAGGAAGTCGGCGGCCTGAGCTACATCAACTGCGGCGACTGGGTGGACAGCTGCACCGCCATCGTCGAGCACATGGACGGCCGCCTGGAACTGGTGGAATGGAACGCCAGGCCGGCCGCGTTGCTGGCGCCGCCCAAGCCCAGCAGCAGTGAGGAAGACGAAACCGCGCTGGCGCGCTAGACCGGCGCCCGCGTCACCCGCAGCAGCGGCAGGTAGGCGCAGAACTGCACCGCCAGCAGGCCGCCGAAGGCGATCTTCAGCGCGGTATCCAGCGCGTGGCCGGCCAGTTGCAGACCATCCAGCGCCACGCCCATGCCCCACTGCACCGCGAACGCGCCGGCAAAGGCCATCAGGTTCACCGCGGTGCTCACCCGGCCGAACTGCGCGCGCGGAAAGTAGCCGGCCGCCGCCAGGTAGGACTGGGAATTCACCGCCGAAAATATGCCGAACAGACACCAGGCCAGCCCCAGCGGCAGGCTCTCGATCAGCAGCGCCAGCTCCACCAGCAGCATGCCCGCATAGCCGACTCGCAGGATGGACGGAGAACGGATGCCACTGCGCGCCAGCCGGGTGCCGAACAGGCCCATCGCCAGCTGGCCGGCCAGCATGCCGAGGTTGAGGATCAGCAGGTAGCGCGCCGCCCCCGCCAGCTCCAGCCCGCTCACATTCATCAGCCAGGGCACCACCCACAGCCCCTGCAACGCCATGAAACCGCCGGTGAAGAAGGTCGCCGCGCCGGCGTAGCGCAGGAAATCGCGCGACCGGAAGATGCCGGCCACCGAGGCCAGCGCGACCGCCAGCGTGTCCTGGCCGGAATGCGGCGCCTCGTCCGGCAGCGACAGGAAGATCCAGGCCGAGGCCAGCAAGGCGCAGACGGTGATGGCCCAGAACAGCCCCCGCCAGCCCAGCACCGGCAGCAGCGCCTCCAGCGGCGCGCTCGCAGTCAGGGCGCCCAGCGCGCCGGCGGCCATGATGAAGCCAGTCATGGAGCCGTGGCGCTCCGGCGGATACCACATCGCGAAGCCTTTCAGCCCGGCCATCAGGCAAGCGGACACGCCCAGGCCCAGCAGGCCGCGGGCGAAGCCGAGCGAGGCCAGGGTATCGCCGGTGGCGAACGCCACGCCGCCCAGCGCGGTGACCAGCAGCAGGCTGCCTTCCACCCGGCGCGGGCCGTAGCGGTCCAGCGCAATGCCGATCGGAATCTGCATCAGCCCGAAGGCGACGAAGTAGGCGCTGGTCAGCAGGCCCAACTCCGCCGCGGACAGCCCCAGCTCGGTGGAAAGCGCCGGCGAGATCACCGCATTCACGGTGCGCAGCAGGTAGGACAGGTAGTAGCCGAGCGCAAAAGGCAGGAAAACCCGCCCCAGGGCACTGGGGAGCTGAGCGGACGACATCGGGGCTGGAGGGGATGCGGCGAAAGGGCCGCATTCTGCCTGCGGGCGCGGGCGGTGGGTCAACCGTGATGTGGCCAGAGGCTTTATTCGTTCCGCCAACACGCTTACGGTCATCGGGACGATAACCAGCGCAGCCCTGCGCCACGCCTGCCCTGCACCGCCACGAATACGTAGTCGGCAAACCAGAAGCCGCCCGTTTGCAGTGCACAACACTTGAGGCATACCACGCATAATGTCCACCGGCCGTGGCCCTGCCCAGGCGGCGTCCTCCCCCAACCGACAACCAAAGACGGGAGCCCTCATGCTGCTCGAAAAAGACCCCGCCCACGCCTTCGTGCCCTATCCGGCGGCGCCGGTCGGGCATGCGGCATCCGGCCCGCTCGCCGGCCTCAGCTTCGGCGTCAAGGACCTGTTCGACGTCGCCGGCTACCCCACCGGCGGCGGCAATCCCCATGTGCTCGCCCTCTCCGGCATCAAGACCACCACCGCACCGGCGGTGCAGCGGCTACTGGATGCCGGCGCCCGCTTCGCCGGCAAGACCTACACCGACGAGCTTGCCTTCTCCATGAGCGGCCTCAACGCCCACTTCGGCGTGCCGCGCAACGGCGCCGCACCGGAACGCACGCCCGGCGGCTCCTCCTCCGGCTCGGCGGCGGCGGTGTCCAACCGGCTGGTGGATTTCGCCATCGGCACCGACACCGGCGGCTCCATCCGCTGCCCGGCCAACCACTGCGGCCTGTTCGGCCTGCGCCCCAGCCACGGCCGCATCGGCCTGGAAGGCAGCCTGGACCTTGCCCCCAGCTTCGACACCTTGGGCTACTTCACCCGCGACACAGCCACGCTGAGCCGCGTCGGCGCGGTGCTGCTGGGCGAAGACACCGCGCCGCTGCCCGCCAGCGTGCGCCTGCTCTACCCGGAGGACGGCTGGGGCCTGCTGGACAGCGCCGCGCGCCAGGCCCTGCAGCCCGCGCTGGAACGGGTGGAGGCCGCGCTCGGCAGCGTCAGCATGGTCCACATGGCCGCCGCCGGCACCGAGCGCAACTTCTCCGCCTTCCGCCACATCCAGGGCCGCGAGGCCTGGGAGAGCGACGGCGAGATGATAGAAACGCATGGCCTCATCCTCGGCCCCGGCGTGCGCGAGCGCTTTGCCTGGGGACGCAATGTCAGCGATGAGAAGCTGGAGGAAAGCTGGCAGGTGCTGCGCGAGGTTCAAGCCGAGATCGCCGACCTGCTCGGCGCGGACGGCGTGCTGGTGCTGCCCACCATGCCGGACATCGCCCCGCTGCTGACCACCGCCGAGGCGGTACTGGACGACTACCGCAACGCCTCGATCAAGCTGCTCAGCCTCGCCGGCCTCTCTGGCTGCCCGCAACTGTCGATGCCGCTCGCCCAGCGCCTGGGCGCGCCGCTGGGCATCTCGCTGATCGGCCCGGCCGGCAGCGACCGCAGCCTGATCGCGCTGGCCCAGCTCATCGCCGGCTGAAGCAGGCTGGGGCGGGCGCGCTTCACAAGCCAACCCGCCGAGCTCAACGCCCTGGGCAGAGGCAAGGCATTGCCGCCTCCGCCCCGGGTCGGCCCTCGGCCCGTCCCCTGCCCCAATTGCACGCCATTCACCATCACGCCGTAGAGGCTCCCCTACATTGGCGTGGCAGCGCAGCCGCATCTCTCAATCGAGCCTTCCACCAGCCGCGGGACCTTTGGGCGCTCGTGGCTGTAATGAAGGCCACAACATGCCAAGCCTCTTCGTCGTTCAAGGAGCGGCCTTGCCCAGCGGCATGTTCTCCTTGAAGCTCATACCGCAACAAGGGAATGACCCAAAGGCGGCCGTTTGAGGCGTGGGCGTCAAGGGTCAGGCTTTAGGAGAAAGCGCCATCAGGGAAGTCAAGTCATGCCGTGCGCCGATCCTGTCCTTGCAGCCTCGCAAAGGAGAAGCCTACGACTCCTGTTAGAGCAGCTTTGCCCGGATCACCATCAACGCAACAGGTACCGAACCAACGCGCCCACCCTCCGTTGCCCAAAGCACGGCGAATGAGCACACAGCGGTGCTGAAAGACATCTACAGGAATGCGGTGGAATCTGACGCTGAAATGAAGAAAGGGGCCTAAGCCCCTTTCTTCGAGGACCCTCAGACTGAAGTGTCTTTAGTCCATATTTGGAGCGGGAAACGAGTCTCGAACTCGCGACCTCAACCTTGGCAAGGTTGCGCTCTACCAACTGAGCTATTCCCGCATTTTCTACTTGGAGGCGCGAACCGGAATCGAACCGATGTACACGGCTTTGCAGGCCGCTGCATAACCACTCTGCCATCGCGCCGTACCCGTTTCGGCCGGCTGTCCCCGTATCCGGGAGCCTCTGGACCAGACCGAAATCTGATCCGCAAATCTTTGGAGCGGGAAACGAGTCTCGAACTCGCGACCTCAACCTTGGCAAGGTTGCGCTCTACCAACTGAGCTATTCCCGCTCGGGAAAGACCGCCATTATAGACCGTCTTTTTACCCTGTCAACCTTTTATTTATCGCCGTGTCGCGCCAACCGGGGCATTGCGCGGTGCAGGTAGTAACCCATGGACCACAGGGTCAGAACCGCGGCAACGTAGATCAGCACCCCACCGATAAACCGGAGGTCGATCGACAGAAGGGGCGCATTGTATAGCAGCAGCGGGATTGCTGTCATCTGCGCCGCCGTCTTCAGCTTGCCGACATAGGCGACCGCCACGCTGGACGATTCCCCTACCCTGGCCATCCATTCGCGCAGCGCGGAAATCGTGATCTCCCGCCCGATGATGACCACCGCGATGATGGCATCCACCCGCGCCAGTTGGACCAGCAGGATCAGCGCCGCAGCCACCATCAGCTTGTCCGCGACCGGATCGAGGAAGGCGCCGAAGGCGGACGTCTGCCCCAGCGCCCGCGCCAGGTAGCCGTCGAACCAATCGGTCACCGCCGCGATGATGAAGATCAGCGTGGCGAGTTGGTTCTGCTGCAGCACCGTCAACCAGCCATCCGGCAGATAGAAGATGCCTACGAACAGGGGGATGAGGGCGATCCTCATCCAGGTGAGGGTATTGGGGATATTGAGTGACATTCGCGGCGCGAAGCGGGTCGCTATCTTCAATGCAGCGCGGAGTATATCTGCTCAGCCATCTTTCGGCTGACGCCCTCCACCCGGCACAGATCCTCCACCGTCGCCGCCTTCACGCCATCCAGACCGCCGAAAGCGGCCAGCAGATTGCGCCGGCGGGTCGGGCCGACACCGGGGATGTCCTCCAGCCGGGAGCCGATGCGGGCTTTCCCGCGCTTGGCGCGGTGGCCGGTGATGGCGAAGCGGTGAGCCTCGTCGCGGATCTCCTGCACCAGATGCAAGGCAGCATGCGCTCCGCCCAGCGCCAGCGGCTCGCACTCATCCGGGAACACCAGCGTTTCCAGGCCGGCCTTGCGCCCTTCCCCTTTGGCGACGCCAACCATGGCGATCGCCTCCAGCCCGACTTCCGCCAGGATGGCCCGCGCAGCCGATACCTGGCCGCGACCGCCATCGATCAGGATGAGATCCGGCCGGATGCCCTCCCCCGCGGCCACCTTGCCGTAGCGGCGCTCCAGCACCTGGCGCATGGCGGCAAAATCGTCGCCCGGTGTGATACCCGTGATGTTGTAGCGGCGGTATTCTGAGCGCTTCATCGCGCCTGCCTCGCACACCACGCAGGAGGCGACGGTGGCTTCACCCATGGTGTGGCTGATGTCGAAGCATTCGATGCGCATCGGCGGATCGGTCAGGTCCAGCGCCTCCCGCAGGGCCTCAAGCCGCTGTTCGGCCCGGCCGGTATCGCGTGCCTTCGCCTGTATCGCCAGCCTGGCGTTCTTCTCCGCCATTTCCATCCAGGCGCGTTCACTGGCGAAACGTGGCGCAGTCGCAATCGGCGGCCGCTCGGACAGCTCCGCCAAGGTCTCGCGAACCGGCTCCAGCCCCAGATTCACCAGGAGCTTGCTCGGCATCGGATGCTCGGCATAGTGCTGCTCGACGAAAGCGAGCAGACCATCCTCCGCCCCCGACACCACCGCTCCGCTGGGGAACTGCGGCCTATCGCCGAGGTGGCGGCCACCGCGGATCATGGCGATGTTGATGCACACCAGCCCGTCCTCCTCCACCGCAGCCAGCACGTCCACATCCTCATCCTTGCGGCTATCGACGAACTGCCGGTGCAGCACCGCCTGCAGCACGCGGATCTGGTCGCGGCAGGCTGCCGCTTCCTCGAAGGCCAGGTTCTCGGAAGCGTGCTGCATGCGCGTCGTCAGATCGTCTATCACCTCGCCGCCCTGGCCATCCAGGAAGCGCCCAGCAAGCCGCACATCAGCGAGGTAGGCCTCTTTCTCGATCAGCCCGACGCAGGGGCCGGTGCAGCGCTTGATCTGCTGCAGCAGACAGGGGCGCGAGCGGTTCTGGAAAACGGTGTTCTCACAGGTTCTCAGCTGAAAGGTCTTCTGCAGCAGCTGGATGCTCTCCCGCACCGCCCAGGCGTTGGGAAAAGGGCCGAAGTAGCGGGCGCCGCGGGCGAAGGCGCCGCGGTGATAGGCGAGGCGGGGAAACTCGTCGCCGGACAGCTCGATGTAGGGGTAGGACTTGTCGTCGCGAAACAGGATGTTGTAGCGCGGCGCCAGGCTCTTGATGAGGTTGTTCTCCAGCAGCAGCGCTTCCGCTTCCGAGCGGGTGGCGGTGATGTCCACCCGCAGCACCTGGGCGACCATCATCGCGATGCGGGGGCTGGAGAGCGTGCGCTGGAAGTAGCTGGAAACGCGCCGCTTCAGGTTCTTCGCCTTGCCGACGTAAAGCACCTTGTCCTCGGTGCCTATCATGCGATAGACGCCCGGCTCCTCGGGAACCGTCTTCAGGAAGCTGCGTGCGTCGAAGGGCGGCGCGCTGTCTTTATCGCTCATCGCGAGTCCGGCGCTGGCGGGCGCTCAACCGACGGCCTTGTCGCCGATGGTGCCAGCGGTGAGGCTGGGGCCGGCATCCAGCGGGTCCAGTTTCGCCAGCAACTGGTATGCCCTGCGATAGGCTTCGTCTTCCGCCCGGTGGTCGGGCGCAGCAAGGGCGGGACACTCCAGCGCGGCAACCCGAGCGAGCGCCTCCGGCCGCAGCGTTGGCTGCCAGCGCGCCAGCAGATCGTCGGTCACCTCCGGCCGGTTGCACACCAGCAGCATGTCGCAGCCGGCCTGCCAAGCCGCTTCCGCCCGGCCGACGATGTCGCCCGCCCAAGCTGCCCCCTCCATGTTCAGGTCGTCGCTGAACACCAGCCCTCCGAAGCCCACTCGCTTGCGCAGGACTTCCTGCAGCCAGTAGGGAGAGAAACCGGCGGGCTCGGGAGCAACCTCCGGGTAGATCACATGCGCCGGCATCACGCCAGTGAGCAGCGCACCCAGGTCGCCGCGATACGGGAGGATGTCCGCCTCCCAGAGCGCTTCGAAGCTGCGGGCATCGACCGGAATCTCATGATGCGAGTCGGCCTCGACAAAACCATGGCCGGGAAAATGCTTGCCCACTGCCCCCATACCCGCCGCCGCCATGCCCTTGGCCACTGCGCTGGCCAGTTCGGTCGTCACCGCAGGGTCAGGATGGAAAGCACGGCTGCCGATGGCGCGGCTCACGCCATAGTCCAGGTCCAGTACCGGCGCGAAACTGAGATCGACGCCATGGGCGATCAGATCGGTGGCCAGCACGTAACCGGCAGCCTGCGCACTCTCCAGTGCAGCCTCGCGATCAACGCGCCAAAGCTCCCCGAGGGAGCGCATGGCCGGCAGCCGGATGAATTCGTCCGTCTTGAAGCGTTGCACCCGGCCGCCCTCATGATCCACCGCAATCGGCAACGCCGGCTGGCGCAGGGCATGGATCTCGGCGGTGAGCGCTTTCAGTTGGGCGGAGTCGGAGAAATTGCGGGCGAACAGGATCACGCCGCCAACCAGGGGATGACGCAGTCGCAGCCGCTCGGCATCGGTGAGCGCCAGCCCGGCGACATCGGCCATCAGAGGGCCGCGCGGCAGACGGCTGGTTTCGGAACTGGCGTCAATGTTCATGTCCGCTCTATCACCGCAAAGGCCACCACGTACTCGGCCTCGTCACTCAGACTCAGATGGGCGCTGAGGCCATGCTCTTCCATGTGCCGGGCAAGCTGTTCGCCGTAGCGGAACAGCGGCTTGCCAAGCGCATCATGGTCCACTGCCACCGCATGCAGGGTTGCTGGCACCGCGACGCCAGTTCCCAGCGCCTTGCCGAAGGCCTCCTTGGCGGCGAAGCGCTTGGCCAGCAGGCGTGCCTGGTCGCCACTGGCACGCCATGCCTCCCGCTCGCTCTCGGCGAGGATGCGCATGGCAAAACGCTCGCCATGCCGTTCCAGCGACTGGCGCAGCCGTTCCACCTTGACGATGTCGGTACCGATGCCGTGGATCATCGCTCAGGCCCGGGCAGCCGCCTCGCGCATCAGCGCCTTCATCTCCCGCACCGCCTCGCGCAGGCCGACGAAGACCGCGCGGCTGACGATGGAGTGGCCGATGTGCAGCTCACGCACGCCGGGCAGCGCGGCAATCGGCTGCACGTTGTAATAGTTCAGCGCATGCCCGGCGTTGAAACGCATGCCCAGGTCACGGATCAGTTCGCCGGCGGCGCGTATCTTCTCCACCTCGGCCAGCACCTGCGGGCTTTCGGCATCCCGGCCGGCATGGTGGAAGGCATGTGCGTAGGGACCAGTGTGGATCTCGCACACCCGCGCGCCGATGCGGGCAGCCGCTTCCACCTGGACCGGCTCCGCGTCGATGAACACGCTGGTGACGATGCCGGCGTCGGCGAGACGGGCGATGACATCGCGCAGGCGCGCCTCCTGCGCCACCACATCCAGTCCGCCCTCGGTAGTGATCTCATGCCGGCCTTCCGGCACCAGCATGGCCATCTCGGGTTTCAGCTCGCAGGCGATGCCGACCATCTCATCGGTGGCCGCCATCTCCAGGTTCAGCTTGACCTGGGTCTGCCCGCGCAGGCGGCGCACGTCTTCATCCTGGATGTGGCGCCTGTCCTCGCGCAGGTGCACGGTGATGCCGTCCGCCCCGCCGAGGTGAGCCTCGACCGCCGCCCATGCCGGATCCGGCTCCCAGGTACGACGGGCCTGCCGCAGCGTGGCGACGTGGTCGATGTTTACGCCGAGTTCGATCACAGTTCCTGAAGCTCCTTGAGCACCCGGCGGGACTGCAGCGGCTGTCCGCCAAGGTAATGATTGATCAGCATCCGCAGCAGCTGCTTGGCCTGGGCCAAGGTCTCGGCGCGGGAGAAATCCTGTGTGGCCAGATCCAGCAGGGTGCGGCCACTGACGACGTTGAGCCCATCGATGGAAGCCGGGTCGATCTCGCCCAACGGCACCGGGCCGCGCTCGATTATGAAGACGTAGTCCAAGTGCTCCTGGACAGCCTCGCCGCTCTCCGCCTCATGGCCGAGATCAAGCCCGTAGCCCAGTTCCTGCAGCAACACCAGCTCGAACCGCCGGAGAACCACCACCAGGGCTTCGTTGCGCCCCAGCGCCGCTATTGCCTCGCCATAGGCGGCGAAGAGCGCCGGGTGTGGATCTTCACGCGCGGCGAGCTTGACCAGCAGTTCATTCAGATAGTAGCCGCACAGCAGCGCGCGACCGCCGAGCAAGGGCTGCCCGCCTTGCCATTCCGCGCGCACCAGCGTCTTGACCTCGCCACCGCCGGACCAGTCCATCAGCAGCGGCTGGAAAGCCATCAGCACGCCGCGCATCGCGGACAAGGGGCGCCTCGCCCCTTTCGCCGCCAGCGCCACCCGACCGTGATCGCGGGAAAACACCTCGACGATGAGGCTGGTTTCCCGCCACGGCATGGTGTGCAGTACCCATGCCGGCTGCTGATCGATACGCTGTTTTTGCCCCACGGCGCCTCTGGATCAGTCGTAGCCCAGACTCTTGAGGGCGCGCTCGTCGTCGGCCCAGCCGCTCTTCACCTTGACCCAGACTTCAAGGAAGACCTTGCCGTCGAAGAGCTTCTCCAGCTCCACCCGGGCTTCGGACGAGATCCGCTTCAGCTTCTCCCCGCCCTTGCCGATGACGATGCCCTTGTGGCTGGCCTTGTCGACGATCACCGCCGCGTAGATGCGACGCAGCCGGCCTTCCGTCTCGAACTTCTCGATCTCCACCGCGATGCCGTAAGGCAGCTCATCGCCCAGCAGGCGGAAGAGCTTCTCGCGCAGGAATTCGGAGGCAAGGAAGCGCTCGCTGCGATCGGTGATCTCGTCTTCCTCGTACATCGGCACGCCTTCCGGCAGCAGCAGCGTGGCCGCGCCAATCAGCGCCTGCACATTGGAACCCCGCTCGGCCGACAGCGGCACGATCTCGACGAACTCCCGCTCCTGTCGCAGCTTGTCGATGAAAGGCAGCAGCACCGCCTTGTCCTTCAGCTGATCCACCTTGTTGATGACAAGGATCACCTTGGCATCCGCCGGCATCACCTCCAGCACCTTGGCGTCGTCCTCACCGAAGCGACCGGCCTCGACGACGAAGAACACCAGGTCCACATCGGACAGCACCTGGGATACCGTGCGGTTCATCGAACGGTTGAGCGCATTGCGGTGCTGAGTCTGGAAGCCCGGTGTATCGACGAAGACGAACTGGGCGTTTTCTTCGGTCAGGATGCCGGTGACACGATGGCGCGTCGTCTGCGCCTTGCTCGAGACGATGCTGATCTTCTGCCCGATCAGGCGGTTCAGCAGCGTGGACTTGCCGACGTTCGGCCGGCCGACGATGGCGACGAAGCCGGTACGGAATGCCGCCTCGGCGGACTTGGAATCGGTATTCATTTGTTCCTCAACTGGGCAAGGGCAAGCTCGGCCGAACGCTGTTCGGCGGCCCGCCGGCTGGCGCCGCGCGCTGTCGTGCGCACACCCAGCTTTTCGATCTCGCAGGCGACTTCGAACTCCTGCGCATGCGCCTCACCGATGACCTGGACCATGGAATAGACCGGCAGGGCGATCCTCCGCCCTTGCAGCCACTCCTGCAAGGCCGTCTTCGGATCCTTGGAAGGCGCCTTCGGATCCATGTCCTTCACCAGCGGCACATACAAGTGGTCGATGACCCTCTTCGCCTCGGCAAAATCCGCATCCAGGAAAACCGCGGCGAACACCGCTTCGAGCGCATCAGCAAGGATGGAGGGCCGGCTTGCCCCCCCGGATTTCAGCTCGCCCTCCCCCAGCCGCAGGCAACGTCCCAGCTCCAGATCCTGGGCAACCCGGTGCAATGCCTCCTGCCTGACCAGCGACGCACGCAGGCGGGAAAGCTCCCCTTCCTTCAGACCGGGAAAACGCTCGAAGAGCGCGATGGAGGTGACGCAGTTGAGGATGCTGTCGCCCAGGAACTCCAGGCGCTCGTTGTTCGGCTGGCCGAAACTGCGGTGGGTCAGGGCTTGCTGCAGCAGGCCAGTCTGCTTGAACTCATACCCCAGAGACGCCTGCAGACGTGCGAGGGCAAGGCTGCTAGCGGCTGTCACTGGAAACGTTGAAGTCGATCAGCAGGCTGACGTTGGCTACCACCGGCACCTTGCGGGCGTAGCTGACCTCGATCAGCGTCTTGCCCGCCGGCTTGGAGATCACCAGATCCACACCGGAGACCGAGGAAACGTCATCGATCTGGCCGCGCCGCTCGAAGCTGCGCCGCAGCTCTATCGCGGACGTTCCATTGTCGCCCTCGGCAGCGAGAATCTTGACGATGCGCTGCACCGCCATGTACTCGGTGACTGCCGGAACGGTACGGAAAGCGATCAGCAACACGAAAGCGGCAAATGCGCCAACGATCAGCACGCTGACCAGGCTAAGTCCCCGCTGCGAACTCCGGTTCATGTACGCGTACCTCAATGGAAGCTGCCGATGCGCTTCATGTCGTTGAAGTTGAACCAGATGAAGAAGGCCTTGCCGACGATATTGGCATCAGGCACGAAACCCCACACCCGGCTGTCGCTGCTGGCATCGCGGTTATCGCCCATGACGAAGTAATGGCCTTCGGGCACGACGCAGCTTACGCCGCCACTAGTATAGGTACAGTTTTCACGATGCGGAAAATTCATCACCTGGCTGACGAAAGCCGGCGCTTCCTTCTCGATCAGGATCGAGTGGCTCGTCTCGCCCAGCTTCTCGACATACTGCGGCGAGAAGTACAGGCGGTCCGGATGCAGGTAGTTGTCCGTCTGCTCCATCTGCACCTTCTCGCCGTTGATGCGCAACTGCTTGTCGATGTACTCCACCTTGTCGCCCGGCAGCCCCACCACCCGCTTGATGTAGTCCAGCGAGGGATCGACCGGATAGCGAAACACCATCACGTCACCGCGCTTCGGCTGGCCGACCTCGATGATTTTCTTGTTTACCACTGGCAGGCGGATGCCATAGGTCCACTTGCTGACCAGAATGAAGTCGCCGACCAGCAGGGTCGGGATCATCGAGCCAGAGGGAATCTTGAACGGCTCGACCACAAAGGAGCGCAGACCGAACACGATCAGGATTACCGGGAAGAAGCTGGCGCCGTATTCCACCCACCACGGGGCGACTTCGCCCGGCCCGCGCCGCTTGCGGGCGAAGAAACGGTCAGCAAACCAAAGCAGGCCGCTCAGGACCAGCAGCACGAACAGAATCAGCGCGAAATTCACATGAACTCCGACATCCGGCACGCCAGGCGCCGAAAATTGAACGGGGATGTAGCGGCCATCACTTGTTATCGTCGACCCGCAGGACCGCGAGGAAAGCCTCTTGCGGAATTTCGACATTGCCGACCTGCTTCATCCGCTTCTTGCCTTCCTTCTGCTTCTCCAGCAGCTTCTTCTTACGCGTGATGTCGCCGCCGTAGCACTTGGCCAGCACGTTCTTGCGCAGCGCCTTGATGGTTTCGCGGGCAACGATGTGCGAGCCGATGGCCGCCTGCACCGCCACATCGAACATCTGGCGCGGAATCAGTTCCCGCAGCTTGGACGCCAGCTCGCGACCGCGGTACTGGGCGCTCGCACGGTGCACGATCACGGACAGGGCGTCGACCTTCTCGCCGCCCACCAGCAGATCCAGCTTCACCAGATCAGCCGTGCGGTATTCCTTGAACTCGTAGTCCAGCGACGCGTAGCCACGGGACACCGACTTCAGCTTGTCGAAGAAGTCCATGACCACCTCGTTCATTGGCAGATCGTAGATCAGCTGCACCTGACGGCCGTGGTAGCGCATGTCCACCTGCACGCCGCGCTTCAGATTGCACAACGTGATAACCGGGCCGACGTAGTCCTGCGGAAGGAAGATGGTCGCGGTGATGATGGGCTCGCGGATCTCTGCAACCTTGCCGGTGTCCGGCAGCTTGGCCGGGTTCTCGATCCGGATGGTCTCGCCGCTGTTGAGCACGACTTCGTACACCACGGTAGGCGCCGTGGTGATGAGGTCCATGTCGAACTCGCGCTCCAGCCGTTCCTGCACGATGTCCATGTGCAGCAGGCCGAGGAAACCACAGCGGAATCCGAAGCCCAGCGCCTGGGAAACTTCCGGCTCGAACTGCAGCGAGGCGTCGTTCAGGCGCAGCTTCTCCAGCGAATCCCGCAGCTGGTCGTACTCGCTGGACTCCACCGGGTAAAGCCCGGCGAACACCTGCGGCTTGATTTCCTTGAAGCCCGGCAGCGGCTCGGCAGCAGGCTTGCCCGCCAGTGTGATCGTGTCGCCAACCTTGGCCGCTTCCAGCTCCTTGATGCCGGCGATGATGAAGCCGACCTCGCCGGCCGACAGCAGATCGCGCCCGACCGACTTCGGTGTGAACACGCCGACCTGCTCGCACAGGTACTGCAGGCCGGAGGACATGAACTGGATCTTGTCCTTGGGACGCAGCTGGCCATCCACTACCCGCACCAGCATCACGACGCCGACGTAGTTGTCGAACCAGGAATCGATGATCAGCGCTTTCAGCGGTGCCTGGGTGTTGCCCTTGGGCGCAGGCACACGGGCGATGATGGCCTCCAGCACCTCCTCGATGCCCAGGCCGGTCTTGGCCGAGCAGAGGATGGCTTCCGACGCATCCACGCCGATCACGTCCTCGATCTCGCCGCGGGCGTTCTCGGGATCAGCCGCCGGCAGGTCGATCTTGTTCAGGACGGGAACGACCTCCACATCCTGTTCCAGTGCGGTGTAGCAGTTGGCTACCGTCTGCGCTTCGACGCCCTGTGATGCGTCCACCACCAGCAGCGCGCCCTCGCAGGCGGCCAGGGAGCGGCTGACTTCATAGGAGAAGTCCACATGCCCCGGGGTGTCGATCAGGTTCAGGTTGTAGACCTGCCCATCCCGCGCCCGGTAGTGCAGTGCCGCCGTTTGCGCCTTGATGGTGATGCCGCGCTCACGCTCGAGATCCATGGAGTCCAGTACCTGCGACTCCATCTCCCGTTCGGACAAGCCGCCACAGTGCTGGATGAGCCGGTCGGCCAAGGTAGATTTACCGTGGTCGATGTGGGCAATGATTGAGAAATTTCTGATGTGTTGCATACGACAACAAAAAGGGTGCCTCACGGCACCCGGATCGAATTGGTTGGACTGCTCAGGGCGCTGATTCTAGCGGAAAAGCCTGGCAATAGGCACGAACGCCCTCCGCGTCCAGCCGATACCGGCAAAGTTCATGCTCGCCGTGCAGCAGCACCGGCACTGCCTCATCCCACTTCGCCTCGAGTTCCGGATCGGCATCCACGTCCAGCACTGTCACCGCCCACCCGAACTCTCGGGCGATCGGATCAAGTTCATCGACGAGTTCATGACAGAGGTGGCACCACTCGCGGCTGAGAACGGTAAAACTCCGGCCAGCACTCATTTGTCCGCCCTCAGCCCGACATACGAGCTTGCCTCTCCCCGCTTTACCAGCAGCGTGACCTGCTGCCCTTCCTGCAAGGCGGCGACCAGCCGGTTGAACTCCTCCACTGACTTCAGACGGGACTGCTTCCCCCCGCTCACGATCGCCAACACCACGTCGCCTTGCTGGAGCTCGGCCCTCGCTGCCGGCCCCTGCACGCGCTCGACAATCAGCCCTTCCTCCAGCCCTTTTCCCTTGCGTTGGGCGGGTGCCGGCATCTGCAGCGACAGCCCTAGTCGATTCGGCGCCGCCTGCCCCTTCGCCGGCGTCTTGCGCGCCGCGCCCGGGTCCTGCCATTCGCCGACACTTACCAGCAGTTCCCGTTGCGAGCCACTGCGCACCACTTGCATCGGCACCTTGGCCCCAGGACGACTGGACGCCACGATGCGCGGAAGATCGCTGGAGTTGTCCACCGGTTTGCCATCGAAGCGGACGATGACGTCGCCCTGCTCCACCCCGGCCTTCGCTGCCGGCCCATTCGGCTCCACCGCGCTCACTAGGGCACCTGCCGCACGCTTCAAGCCGAAGCTGTCCGCCATGTCGCGGGACACCTCCTGAATCGCCACCCCGATACGCCCTCGCTGCACCCTGCCGGCGTTGCGCAATTGCTGCTGCACATCCATCGCGACATCGATGGGAATCGCGAACGAGAGGCCCATGAAACCACCAGTCCGGCTATAGATCTGCGAATTGATCCCGACCACCTCCCCCTGGAGATTGAACAGGGGGCCACCGGAGTTGCCCGGATTGATCGCAACATCAGTCTGGATGAAAGGAACAAAGTTCTCGTCCGGCAAGCTCCGGCCCTTTGCGCTCACGATGCCCGCGGTGACGGTCTGATCGAAACCAAACGGAGAGCCAATCGCCACCACCCACTCGCCCACCTTCAAGCGCGCAGGATCACCGAGCACCACACGAGGTAGAGCCGCTGCTTCAATCTTGATCAACGCAATATCGCTGCGCAGGTCCGCGCCGACGACAGTCGCCCGGAATTCGCGCTTGTCCGCCAAGCGAACGAGGATTTCCTCCGCCTCATCCACCACGTGCGCATTCGTCAGGATGTAACCGTCCGCGCTGACGATGAAGCCTGAGCCCAGGGAGCGGCTGTCCGGATCCAGACGCGGCCCGTCCTGGTGGCGAGGAATGAAGCGCCGGAAGAAATCGAACATCGGATCGTTTTCATCCAGCCCCGGAGCTCCGGACTGCGAAGGCGCGCGCGTCTGTGTCGTGCTGATATTGACGACTGCCCTGCCCTGCCGCTCCACCAACTGGGTGAAGTCAGGCAGAGCCACACCGGCAGCAGACGCAACCAAAGGAAGGGTGATCGCGAACGCCACGACTACCCTTGAGACTAGCCCCATCATTTGTCCTGCCGCCCTCCTAGCGGACACCTATCGCCTCGCGCAACAACCTGCACACCGACCCCTGAAAACCACCGTGAGCGCACCAGCGAACGGTTTGCTGCCATGGCCACAATCAACCCGGCAAGCGCACCCAGCGCCGCCCCAAGGTCTCCAGGGAATAGCAGGCTCACGGAAGCCGCGCCCAGCAAAAGCAGGAGGATACCCAAGCCATAGGACAAAAGGGCAGCTTTCAGCGGCGCTCCATCTTCAACCTGCAGGCGCACTTCATCACCCTCAAGCGCACCAATCCGGTTCGCCAAAATAAAAACCGAGTCCTTCTTTCCGAAGACCTCGGTAATTTTTGCAGCTCCGCACCCACCTGGTTCATCGCAACGGCCGCAGCCCCCTTTCTCCGTCGCTCTCACCCAGACCAGACCCTTGGCTGCGCGCACCACCCGGCCAGCAACCTCCATCATCAACTCGAGGGCTCAACCCCATCGCCAAGCTGCTTCAAGGCCTTCAGCGGAACCTCGCCAAGCGCGGTGATGCGATGAGAAGCAGTCACTCGCCGATAGATATTGATCGCACCGCTGGCACTAACCCCATCTCCCTCAGTCGCAGCATTCACGCCAGCCGGCTCTATGAACAGCGAGATTGAAGCCACACCATCGCTGTAGACCATGTGAACGGTCTCCCCGAATTCATTACCAAGCGGACGCAGGACAACCGATACAAGAGAAAACCCCGGTAAAGCGCTGCGTACGAGCCAACCGCTCTCGTTCTTCGCAACCTCGCTGCCGCGGGCATTGACCACGTTCCAGCCCTCGCCCTGCCGGTACTTGCTCTTCAGCAAGCGACGCTCGACATCTCCGCCGATCTTCACCTCGCTGAACAAGATCTGCTCCACCACCTCGCCCTTCTCGTTCAGCATCTTCGACTTCAGCAGCAGGCCGGACTGAGCCTCAGCCCAAAGAACATAGCCATAGCGCAGATCATCCCGAGGCTCGAGAACGATGGATTGGGCGTCAAGACCAGCAACACGGCCCATCCCGCCCTTGCGAATGCGGTAGCTGTCCGCCAGTCCAGCGAAAGAGGAAGACGTGCCCGGGATCCGGGCAGGGAAGGTTCGACGCCCTACTGGCTGATCGATGATGATGGTTTGCTGATCCGGCAGCACGCAACGCACCTCACCGCCGCTGCGCACGATCTCGCGAGGACTACCATCCAGCACTTCCAGACGCTCATACTCGCCGCTCGCATCCACCTTGTGCGCGATGCGGGAAGTCTCAAACTGCTGTCCGGATTGATAAGTGAAGGTACCGACGTAGTTCAAGCGCTGGCTGGCTACCGCGATACGCGACAACCAGGAGAGCGAATCAGCCTCCGGAACTTCTGCCAACGCCTGCGTATTCAACAAAGCCGTGCAAATACCGAGCACAGCCGCGAAACACTTCATCGCTCGATATCCTGCCGCGGCTCCGACACAGCCCTGACGTATTGAACAGCGCCCGACATCGGACCTGCGCCCCCCCCCTGGTGAGCAAAGAGATACTCACGATGTAGATCGTTTGCGCTGGCAGGACGACTGATCCGGGGTGCTGCAGCCAGGGAAACCGGCGCGATTCCCACCGGAGCGGGAGCGATACGTTGCGCCACGGCCAATTGCTGAACTGCAGGCGATTGCTGATCCGAGTACAGCGTGCTGGCAACCCAGCCCACCGCTGCAACCCCCATCACGGAGGCGGCAATCGGCATCAGCGACTGCCAAGCGCTACGACCCACTTGCGGAATTGACGAAGGAGAGAGAACTGTAGGAGCTGACTCGATTTCCGCCATGACCCGGGAGGCGAAATGCGTGCTGCTGACGTCACCATCACCCCGCAACGCATCGCCGATCAAGCAATAGGACGCCCATGCGCCCCTCAACTCCTGGTCATTCTTCAGCCCTTGGAAAACAGGGTGCGCCGAATGCTCATCCAGATCACCATCCAGCAACGCAGACAGCTTATCCTTCATACCTACCACCTACCAACGTTTGTCCGGAGCCGTATCTAGCAACGGCCTCAGTCGTTCCGCTATCGCCTCGCGGGCACGGAAAATCCGCGACCGCACCGTCCCGATCGGGCACTCCATGATGCTGGCAATCTCTTCGTAGCTAAGCCCTTCCAGCTCACGCAGCATGATTGCCGTTCTCAGCTCTTCGGGCAGTTCGGCCATGGCCGCATCCACCGTCTCGCCGATCTGCCTCGTCATCAACAGCCGCTCGGGCGTATTGATGTCGCGCAACTGGTCGCCGTCTTCGAAAGTCTCCGCCTCTTCAGAGTCGAATCCCGTCGACGTCGGCGCCCGCCTACCCTGTGAAACAAGGTAGTTCTTTGCCGTATTGATCCCGATCCGGTAGAGCCAGGTGTAGAACGCGCTGTCGCCCCGAAAGGAACCAAGCGCCCGGTAGGCCTTGATAAAGGTCTCCTGCGCCACGTCCTCGACTTCCGCCGGATCGCGAATCAACCTGGAAAGCAGCCTGTGCAGCTTCCGCTGGTACTTGGATACCAGCAGGCCGTAGGCCTGCTTGTCACCGCGCTGGACACGCTCGACAAGCTGCTGATCGATCTCGCGATCACTCATGGGGGCGTTTTCTTCTTCGCGTTTGAGATGACAAAACCGCGCAAGTATAAGCGACCGCCCACTTTCTCGCCAAAAGCCGGAAACACAGAGACAGACACAGGGTGTAAAAATTAGTTCAGATGCCAAAAGGGGAATTGTGCACAGCACGGGCAAGAGTCACGATCCAACCCTCAACACTACCGCTTGCGTGATATATTTCGACGCTTCGCTCCTGCCCGATCGACATCTTGTTAAAACAATACGATGTTCTCATTCTCGGCAGCGGCACGGCGGGACAATCACTCGCCTTGCGCCTTGCCGACCGGCTCAATGTCGCACTGGTCACCAAACGCGAACTCACTGATAGCGCCAGCTCCTGGGCACAGGGCGGCATCGCAGCCGTTCTCGACACCACCGATAGCGTCGAAGACCACATCCAGGACACCTTTACCGCCGGCGCGGGGCTCTGCGATCCGGAGTCGACCCGCTTTGTCGTCGAACATAGTCGCGAGGCTATCGAATGGCTGATACACCGCGGCGTTCCCTTCACCCGTGAAGACCATTCGAATCTCGGCTATCACCTGACACGCGAGGGCGGCCATTCGCATCGGCGCATCATCCATGCTGCAGATGCTACCGGCGCCGCAGTCCAGGCCACCCTGGGCGAAGAAGTCCGCGCCCATCCGAACATCGACATCTACGAACACCACATTGCCGTCGATCTCATCATCGGCGACAAGGTCGGCCGCCCCGGCACGGGATGTCTCGGCGCCTATGTGCTGGACATTAACTCCGATCGAGTCTTGACTTTCAGCGCACGCAACACCGTCTTGGCTACCGGCGGCGCGGGGAAGGCTTACCTCTATACGACCAATCCTGACGTCGCGACCGGAGACGGCATCGCGATGGCCTGGCGGGCCGGTTGCCGTGTGGCGAACCTGGAATTCATCCAGTTCCACCCCACCTGCCTGTACCACCCCAGCGCAAAGTCCTTCCTGATTTCCGAAGCCGTGCGCGGAGAAGGCGGCCTATTGAAGCTGCCGGATGGCACTCGCTTCATGCCGGAGCATGACGCCCGCGCAGAGCTTGCTCCCCGCGACATCGTCGCCCGCGCCATTGACTTCGAAATGAAGAAGCGCGGCCTGGATTGCGTCCATCTGGACATCAGCCACAAGCCCGCAGCGTGGCTACGTGACCACTTCCCCAACATCCACGCCCGCTGTCTTGAGCTTGGCATAGACATCACCCGCCAGCCGATTCCGGTCGTTCCCGCGGCGCACTACACCTGCGGTGGCATCGTTACCGACATGAGCGCCCGCACCGACGTTCTCAATCTCTACGCGGTTGGCGAATCCGCTTGCACCGGTCTTCATGGCGCCAACCGGCTTGCCAGCAATTCATTGCTGGAATGCCTGGTCTTCGGTGCAGCAGCAGCCCAGGACATCCTCTCCAAGCCGAAATCGCCCGCTCACCCCCTTCCGGAATGGGACGAAAGCCGGGTGACCGATGCAGATGAGGAAGTGGTCATCACTCACAATTGGGCTGAACTGCGCAAGGCGATGTGGGACTACGTAGGCATTGTGCGCACCACGAAGCGGCTCCAACGCGCCCAACACCGAATCCGTCTGCTGGCGAGGGAAATCGAGGAGTTCTATTCCAACTTCCGGGTCTCAAACAACCTTATCGAGCTTCGGAACCTCGTCGTCACAGCCGACCTAATCGTCCGCTGCGCCCTTCAGCGCAAGGAAAGTCGCGGCCTGCATCATTCTCGCGACTACCCCTCCTTGCTGCCCCAAGCACGCAATACAATACTGCGCCCCGGCATCAAGCGGACTCAGCCTCCCGCTTGAACGCCAGCAGGCGCAACCAAACCCTGAGGGTGCGCCACTCGTCCTGCTTCAAGTTTCCGGGCACAACTCCCAGACGATAAGGTTTGGGAGCTGCTCGCCCCTCCCCCTCAGCAAAGCCCAGCCAGAGAACAAAGCCAAAATCAACAGCGCCGGGTCGGACCCGAAACAGGCAGGCATCCTCACCATGCCCAACTCTAAGCCGACCGTCACCCAGCAGCACCAATTCAATTCCGGCTTTCGCCAACTCGGAACGCACCGCCAAACATGCAGAAACCGCAACTGCGGCAATTCCGCAAATACTCGCAGCAGAATAATCGGGTGCTGAAATAAAAAGCGCCAGACCCGCTGCAAAATGCAGAAACAGGACTGACGCAATAAGCCCCCATGACGGAGCAAGCTGAATCTTGCGCGGAAATGATGTCTCCATTTCCGCGCTAAAGCACTATGCCTTACGGAAAATCAGCGAACCGTTGGTTCCGCCGAAGCCGAAGTTGTTCTTCAAGGCAAAATCGATCTTCATAGGACGAGCGACATTCGCGCAGTAATCCAGATCACATTCCGGATCCTGCTCAAAAATGTTGATCGTCGGCGGAGAGACCTGATGGTGAAGCGCGAGCACGGTAAATACCGACTCCACACCACCCGCTCCACCCAGCAAATGCCCGGTCATGGACTTGGTTGAGTTCACCACCAAACCCTTCGCGGCATCCAGACCAAATGCGAGCTTGATCGCATCCGTCTCATTCTTGTCGCCCAAAGGCGTCGAAGTGCCATGTGCATTCAGATACTGGATCTGATCAGGATTCACGCCGGCGTTTTTCATCGCATTCAGCATGCTGCGACGGGGACCATCGGTATCCGGCGCAGTCATGTGATATGCATCGCCGCTCATGCCAAAACCAGCCAGCTCCGCATAAATCTTCGCACCACGGCGGCGGGCATGTTCGTACTCTTCCAGCACCAGAACCCCGGCACCTTCCCCGAGCACGAAACCATCCCGGTCCTTGTCCCACGGCCGGCTTGCGGTCGCCGGGTCATCATTCCGGGTGGACAAAGCCTTCGCCGAAGAGAAGCCACCGATGGCGAGCGAAGTCACGGTGGACTCTGCGCCACCGCAGACCATCACGTCGGCATCGCCGTATTCGATCATCCGGGCACCGCTGCCAATGGCATGCAGACCGGTGGTGCAAGCCGTCACAACAGCGATATTCGGCCCCTTCATGCCGAACATGATCGAAAGATTTCCGGAGATCATGTTGATGATCGTGCCCGGAATGAAGAAGGGAGAAATCTTGCGAGGACCACCGCCGAGATAATCGTCGTGCGTTTCCTCGATCATCGGCAGGCCACCGATGCCGGATCCAATATTGATGCCGATGCGATCCGCATTGGCGTCAGTCACTTCAATTCCGGAGTCACGGATGGCCTGAATGCCAGCCGCCATTCCGTAATGAATGAATACGTCCATCCGCCTGGCCTCTTTGGGAGACAGATAAGCGGAGACGTCAAAACCCTTCACTTCACCAGCGATTCTCGCGGCGAAATTGCTCGCATCAAAACGCGTGATCGGGCCAATGCCGCTTTTCCCGGCAAGCACATTTTCCCAAGCTTCGGAAACGCTATTGCCGACCGGCGAGATAATTCCCAGTCCGGTGACGACGACTCTACGACGCGACACAGGCTAACTCCGTATGAAAACAGGGCGGAGAGAAAAAACCGATCCGGATCTCGCTCAGCACGAGACCCGGAAGGAAAACGGATTACTTCTTCAGGTGAGCGTTGACGTAGTCAATCGCTTGCTGGACGGTGGTGATCTTCTCAGCTTCCTCGTCCGGAATTTCGCACTCAAATTCCTCTTCCAGCGCCATAACCAGTTCCACGGTGTCCAGCGAATCCGCGCCCAGATCGTCCACGAACGAAGACTCGTTCTTGATCTCCGATTCGTTTACGCCAAGTTGCTCAGCGACGATCTTCTTGACGCGCTGTTCGATGTTCTCCATGAACAAACTCCTTCCCTGAAAGATGCAGGTATGTAAGAAAAAAAGCCGGCGTATTCTACCAAAAAGGACCGCATCCGCTATCGCGGCCTGCGGTCAGGACATGTACATGCCGCCGTTGACATGCAGCGTCGTTCCAGTGACGTAAGCGGCCGCCGGAGAAGCCAGGAAAGCGACCGCCGCAGCGATCTCTTCCGGCCGGCCCAGCCGGCCCAGCGCGATCTGCCCGAGCAGGGCATCGCGCGCGGCATCCGGCAGCGCTTTAGTCATATCCGTATCAATGAAGCCAGGGGCCACACAGTTCACCGTGATGTTGCGACTACCCAGTTCGCGTGCCAGAGCACGGCTCATCCCGGCAACGCCAGCCTTTGCCGCAGCATAGTTGGCTTGCCCTGGATTGCCAGCGCTGCCGACCACCGAGGTGATGTTGATGATGCGCCCTTGCCTAGCCTTCATCATGCCGCGCATCACCAGACGGGAAAAACGGAAGACGGCCTTGAGATTGGTGTCGATCACTGAATCCCATTCGTCGTCCTTCATCCGCATCGCCAGGTTGTCGCGGGTGATGCCAGCGTTGTTTACAAGAATGGTGACGGCGCCATGGAGCTTCTCGATCTCGCTGATCAGCGCTTCGCTTGCCCCAGCATCAGTCACATTCACCGCGAGACCAGCGCCCTTGATACCAGCCTCGGCCAGCGCCTTGGCGATGTCCGCCGCACCAGCGTCAGTAGTGGCCGTGCCAACCACCGTCGCGCCCAGACGCCCCAACTCCATCGCCACCGCACGACCAATGCCGCGGGAAGCACCAGTTACCAGAGCAACCTGCCCCTCAAGGGAAAAACTCATTGCTTACCTCACTACCGCAATCGATTGCTCAAGGCTGGCTGCATCGTGCGCAGAACCACCCTCGATTTCCTTCGCGATCCGCTTCGTCATGCCGGCCAGCACCTTGCCAGGGCCGCACTCGATGACCTGCCCCAGACCGCGGCTCCCCATCTCCTGGATGGTCTCGATCCAACGCACCGGCGAAAACGCCTGACGAATCAAGGCATCACGGATGCGATCCGGGTCTTCATATACCGCCACATCCACATTGTTCAGGACATCGATCTGCGGCTTGGCAATCGGGACATCCGCGAGACGCTCGGCCAGGCGCTCAGCAGCCGGCTTCATCAGCGCACAGTGGAAAGGCGCGCTCACCGGCAGCAGCACCGCACGCTTGGCGCCCCTGGCCTTTGCGGCCTCGATGGCACGCTCTACCGCGCCCTTGGCGCCCGCGATGACGATCTGGCCTGGCGCATTCAGGTTCGCCGCCTCGACGACTTCGCCATGCGCAGCCTCAGCGCATGCTTCCTTGACGGCGTCCGCCTCCAGACCAAGTAGCGCAGCCATCGCCCCCTCACCCGCAGGAACGGCCTCTTGCATTGCCTGCGCACGGAAGCGCACCAGCGGCACTGCATCGGCAAACGCCAGCGCACCCGCAGCGACCAGCGCCGAATATTCACCCAGGCTGTGCCCAGCGACCATGGAAGGACGCGGGCCACCCGCAGCCAGCCAGGCACGATAGACGGCAACACCCGCCGTCAGCATCAGGGGCTGCGTATTGACGGTAAGCGCGAGCCGCTCAACAGGCCCCTGCGCAACCATCTCCCACAAGTCTTCGCCCAGCGCCTCAGACGCCTCGGCGAAAGTCTCCCGAATGATCGAAGACTCGCCATAGGCGGCCATCATGTCGACCGACTGCGAGCCCTGGCCAGGGAATACCAGCGCAAAAGCCATCTTCTCTCCGTGTATCAGGGAAAACAGGATTAGAAATCGAGCAGGGCCGCGCCCCACGTGAAACCGCCGCCCACACCTTCGAGCACCAGCCGATGCCCTCGCTTCACACTGCCATCGCGGACGGCAGCGTCGAGTGCAAGAGGAATGGAAGCAGCCGAGGTATTGCCGTGCTGATCGACAGTCACAACCACCTTGTCCATAGACAAACCGAGACGCTTGGCGGTCGCCTGGATGATGCGGATATTGGCCTGATGCGGAATCAGCCAGTCGATGCTGTCAGTGCTCACGCCCGCTTCTTCAACCACTCGATGCGCCACATCACCAAGCACGCGCACCGCAAATTTGAACACTGCCTGCCCATCCATGCGCAGGAAGGGATCTCCGATCACCTGGCCGCCGGCCACGCTCCCTGGCACGCACAGAATCGGACTATGGCTGCCGTCAGCATGCAGCGAGGAAGCAAGAATGCCGGGCTGCTCGGAAGCCTCCAGCACGATGGCGCCAGCGCCATCACCGAACAGCACGCAAGTCGCTCGATCGGACCAATCCAGTATTCGGGAAAAGACTTCAGCCCCAATCACCAGCGCACACTTGTGGCTGCCACTGCGGATGAACTTGTCCGCGATGGTCAGGGCGTAGATGAATCCGCTGCAGACGGCCTGCACATCAAAAGCTGCACAGCCATTGACGACCCCCAGCTTGGACTGCAGCAAGGCGGCTGTACTGGGGAAGATGAAATCCGGCGTGGAAGTGGCGACGATGATGAGATCCACCTCGTCCGCGCGCTTTCCTGCAGCCTCAAGCGCGCGCTCAGCCGCAATCTTTCCCAGATCGCTGGAACAGACGCCGCTGTCGGCGAGATAGCGCGCGCGTATGCCGGTGCGAGTGGTAATCCACTCATCCGAAGTCTCGATGCCCCGTGCAACCAGATCCTCGTTGCTGACCGGCGAACCAGGCAGATAACTACCGGTACCGGCAATCCGCGCGTAAATCATGCAGCTACCTCGTTCATCGCGGACATCCGCTCACTGATACGCTCGATCAGCCTGTTGCCTGCAGCTTCCGCCGCTCGGGCAAGCGCCTGCTCGAACGCGTAAGCATCCGCAGAACCATGACTTTTGACGACCACCCCGCGCAACCCCAGAAGAGAAGCGCCGTTGTAGCGGCGGTGGTCAACCCGGAATTTGAATCCCTTGAGCGCCGGCATGGCAACGATTGCCATCAGCTTCGTCAGCCAGCTGCGACTGAATTCCTGCCGCAAGAAGCTGGTCAGCATCTGCGCCAAACCCTCAGAGGTCTTCAGCGCCACGTTACCGACGAAGCCATCACAGACGACCACATCCGTAGTCCCCTTGTAGATATCGTCGCCTTCCACGTTGCCGTAGAAATTCAACCCGCTGGTACGCAACAACTCCCCAGCCTGCTTGACGACCTCGTTGCCCTTGATCTCTTCCTCGCCGATGTTCAGCAAACCGACCGAGGGGCGATCCATATGCTCCACGGCAGCCACTAGCATCGCCCCCATCACGCCGAACTGCAGCAGATGCTCAGCGGAGCAATCCACGTTTGCACCGAGGTCGAGAACGTAGGTCCGCCCTTTCAGCGTAGGGAGGATGGTTGCGATGGCGGGCCGGTCAATACCGGGCAGCATCTTCAACACAAAGCGGGAAATAGCCATCAGTGCGCCGGTATTGCCAGCGGAAACAGCAGCGGAAGCCTCACCAGCCTTGACCAGATCAATGGCCACGCGCATGGAAGAGTCTTTCTTGTTGCGCATGGCATTCGCGGGGGGCTCGTCCATGCCAACAACTTCAGTCGCGGCATGGATACGCAGTCTGTCGCCAAATTCGGAGGCAACCGGGCTTACCAAGGGCGCAAGAGCCTCTTCGCGACCGACCAGAACTGCGCGCGCATCGGGATGACTGCGCAGGAAAGCCAACGCAGCAGGGACGGTCACGACAGGGCCGTGATCGCCACCCATGCAGTCGATTGCAACGGTGACACCCATCGGCAACTCGCGTGATTCAGTGGATATTGGGATAAAAAAGGCGGCGCAGGCGCTACGCGCACTGCGCCGCCTCCTGTGTCAGGAAGCGGGCTTACTCACCCTTGGTCTTGACGACCTTCTTACCGCGGTAGTAGCCGTTCGGGCTGATGTGGTGACGCAGGTGTACTTCACCGGTGGTCGCCTCAACCGCCAGGGAAGGCGCGGTCAGGAAATCGTGAGCGCGGTGCATACCACGCTTGGACGGGGACTTCTTGTTCTGTTGGACAGCCATGTATTGCTCCTAAAACAAATATTGCGCCTAGGTCTTGCTGCCGCTGCCACGCAGCGTCGCCAGCACGGCAAAAGGCGATTTCTCATCCACCACACCTTCAGGGCGCGGCGGCTCGCAACTGTCGTGTCGCGGCGCGATCGGCATGGCGAGCAGGATCTCTTCCTCGATAAGCGCGATCACGTCGAGGTCTTCATCAACCTCGAATGCATCAAGCTCATCGTTTTCCAGCTCGTCATCGGGAATGGCCTGCCCTGAACGGACCGGCTGCAACTGCGCATCCACCGCAAGATCCCAAGCAAAGCCACCCAGGCATCGCTGGCAGCGCAGAGACAATTGCCCCCGCAACTCCAGAATCAGCCTTGGCCTGCGGTTCGCATCGAACGTGCCGTCAAGCCGGTAGGCAACTTCACCCGCCTCGTCGTACAACAAATCAGCCAGACGCCCCAAGCTGCCAACCGCGATCGTTCCGACCATGCTGCGGCCTTCAGCAGCAAACCGAAACGGATCTGAAATAAACCTCGAGGGAGCGCCTTGGTGCGACATAAGAGCAGCATGATATTATTTTTCAAATCACTGTGTCAAAGTCCTCGAGCAATTCCATCACCCGCCTCACTCGCAATGAAGCTAGTCCTCGCCTCCACTTCGGTCTATCGCAAGATGCTGCTCGAGCGCCTGCAGCTCAGTTTCGAGACAGACAAGCCTGAAACCGACGAAACGCCACTTCCGGACGAAACGCCAGCTGCAACAGCGGAGCGGCTTGCGACCGAGAAGGCACAGGCGGTTGCATCGCGCCACCCGGACTCCTTGATCATCGGCAGCGACCAGGTCGCCTATCTGGGCAAACAGGTATTTGGCAAACCAGGCACCGTCGAGAACGCGATCCTCCAGCTCCAGCGCATGCGTGGCGAGACGGTCGTCTTCCACACCGCGCTATCCCTTCTCAACACCCGCAGCGGCAACATCCAGACCGTCGGCGTACCCACCCTGGCCCGTTTTCGGCAGTTGAGTGATGAGGAAATCCGGCGCTATGTTGAGAAGGAGCGCCCACTCGACTGCGCAGGCAGCGCCAAATCGGAAGGACTCGGCATCTCTCTGCTGGAAGCCATGTCAGGGGATGACCCGACTGCACTGATCGGGCTGCCGCTTATCGCACTGTCCGGCATGTTGCGCAACGAAGGACTTGAGCTTCCCTGAGGCAGCGGGCACCTTCGCGCAACCTACTCAAGCAGCTCCAGAGAGAGGAGAGCTTGCCGCCTCCACCACAAAGACCTCCCCGTCGCGCTCTCGCATAATCAAGCGAGGCAGGCGACCACCCTTGCAGGGCCCCATTACACAGAAGCCTGTCCGCGGTTCGTAGTGCGCCCCATGAACGGCACACAGCAGATAGTGCCCAGTGAGGTCGAAGAACTTCCCCTCCAGCCAGTCCAGCTCTACCGGAACGTGAGCGCATCGATTGAGGTAACCATGCACCTCACCGGCATAGCGCACGACAAAGGCAGGCTCCTCCCCGACCAGGAAACGCAAGCCATCTCCACCGTCGAGCAACTGCTCCGACCGGCAGATCAGACGTTCTCTCTCAGCCATGAATCCAGCGCCAAAGAAGAGTGGACACAAGCCAAAGGCTGCTCCGCCAGCAGCAACTCCAACGGATGCGCACCAAAGCTGACGGCGAGGCCTGCCGTACCCGCATTCCTGGCCATTTGCATGTCGTGAGTGGTGTCACCGATCATCAGCGTGCGCTCGGGAGACACTCCGAACTCCTCCATCAACTCATTCAGCATTGCCGGGTGCGGCTTGGAGAAGCACTCGTCGGCACAACGGGTAGCATGGAAATGCGCCTCCAGCCCTGAATGAGCAAGCGCTCGCTGCAGCCCAGCCCGGCTCTTACCGGTAGCAACAGCCACCATGTGGCCACTTGCCCCCAACCAGGCCAGCATCTCATCCACACCAGGGAACAAGGCGAGCTGCGCATCTCCTGACAGATAGTGATAGCGATAACGCTCCACCATGCGCGGATAGTCCTCGACCTTCAATTCCGGCACGGCGTGACTCAGCGCATCAGTCAACCCCAGCCCGATCACATAGCGGGCGCGCTCCTCGCTCGGCTCTGGCAAGCCAAGGTCTGTGGCTGCAGCGACAATGGACCGGACAATGGCAGCAGCCGAGTCCATCAGCGTTCCATCCCAATCGAACACCACCAGATCGAAACGCTTAGCCATTGCCTTCTGCCTCCGCACCATCCAGCTTATCTACGAACGTCTGCAGCTCATCCGGCAGCGGCGCCTCCAGTGCAACCTGCGTGCCGGATAGTGGATGACTGAAACTCAGTCGAGCCGCATGCAGGAACATCCGCCGCAAGCCTTCTCCCTCCAGCACCTTGTTCAAAGCAAAATCACCGTACTTGTCGTCACCGCACAACGGAAAGCCAAGACTCGCAAGATGAACTCGGATCTGATGGGTCCTGCCGGTTTTCAGCTCAACCTCAACCAGACTGAACCGACGCCAGCGCCGGACCAGTCGCACGATGCTATGCGCCGGCTTGCCTTCAGGAGCTACCCGCACCCTTCGCTCACCCTCAGGCGTCAGATACTTGAACAGCGGCGAGCGAACGTGCTGCACCGCATTCATCCAGCGCCCGGCAACCAGGGCAAAGTAGCGCTTCTCCATGCACCCTTCACGCATCATGTCGTGCAGCGCAGTGAGCGAAGAGCGCTTCTTCGCAACGATCAGCAGGCCCGAAGTCTCTCTGTCCAGACGATGCGCCAACTCAAGCATGCGCGCCTCGGGCCGCTGCACTCGCAACTGCTCGATCACCCCATGGCTTACCCCGCTCCCGCCATGCACCGCCTTGCCAGAGGGCTTGTCGATGACCAGCAAAGCATCATCTTCGTACACCACCGGCAACGCTTTGCCGGCGGGGGGCGGAACCTTGGAGGCGCTCTCGGCGATACGCATGGGCGGAATGCGAAGCTCATCGCCCTCCACCAGCCGATAGGTCGGCTGCACCCGGCGGCCATTCACCCGCACTTCCCCCCCTCGGAGAATGCGATAGACGTGACTCTTCGGCACCCCCTTCGCCAAACGCAGCAGGAAGTTGTCGATGCGCTGGCCGGCGGCACTCTCATCGACGCGTTCATGCCTCACAGCAATCGCTTTGCCTTGTATCGTCATCCTGAAATATACTTCGCAGCGGTTGATTCCGGTCGCGGTCGGCTTTCCCCTCGCGCCAAAAGGCGGTGGCGGAATGGCGACAATGAGCCCTCTGGAGTGCTCCCGATCAACCGAAAGCGTGCCGTCAAAAGCCCAAAAAGGCGTCGATGGTAACGCAACCAATAAACTTCGACATACACCCATCCATCTATCCAGGTGGATTTAGTCGCGTAGCACACGCAGGATCAAATGTTTCGGCTCGCAGGTCCACGGAAACCCGGGCGGGAACAAGAGAATATCGACCAGCCGACCCATCTTCGCCTATTCATAAAAACCGGATGAAAGCAGCCCTAACCAACCGCTCCTGAACCCGGAAAGCACGATGGTGCGCGCCGTTCGTCCTGCCCGTGTGTCGTACGCGGGAGAACGATCCAAATGAAGCGCATGCTTTTCAATGCGACGCAGGCCGAGGAACTCCGCGTCGCAATCGTAGATGGTCAGAAACTGATCGATCTCGATATCGAATCGGCCGCCAAGGAACAACGCAAGAGCAACATCTACAAGGCGGTCATTACCCGCATCGAGCCCAGCCTCGAGGCCGCTTTTGTCGATTACGGCGCCGAACGCCACGGTTTCCTGCCGTTCAAGGAAATCGCGCGTAGCTATTTCCAGCCCGGTGTTGAAGCCAGCAAGGCCAGCATCCGCGAAGCCCTCAAGGAAGGCCAGGAACTCATCGTCCAGGTCGAGAAGGATGAACGCGGCAACAAAGGTGCTGCGCTCACCACCTATATCTCCTTGGCGGGCCGCTACCTCGTCCTGATGCCAAACAACCCGCGTGGTGGCGGTGTTTCCCGCCGCGTGGAGGGCGACGAGCGTGCCGAGCTGCGCGACGTCATGGATCAGCTGCAGGTACCGCAGGGCATGAGCCTCATCGCCCGCACCGCAGCCATCGGCCGCAGCGCCGAAGAGCTGCAGTGGGACCTCAACTACCTGCTCCAACTGTGGACCGCCATTGAAGGTGCTGCGCAGAACCAGACGGGCGCTTTCCTCATCTATCAGGAAGGCAGTCTGGTCATCCGCGCCATCCGGGATTACTTCCAGCCGGACATCGGCGAAATCCTGATCGACACCGACGACATCTTCGAGCAGGCCCAGCAGTTCATGGCCCACGTGATGCCGGGCAATGTGAACCGGGTCAAGCGCTACCACGACGACGTTCCACTGTTCTCCCGCTTCCAGATCGAACACCAGATCGAGTCCGCCTACTCCCGCCAGGTGAATTTGCCCTCCGGCGGCGCGGTGGTGATCGATCACACCGAAGCGCTGGTCTCGGTGGACGTGAACTCCGGCCGTGCGACCAAGGGCGCGGACATCGAGGAAACCGCCTTCCGCACCAACCTGGAAGCGGCCGACGAAATTGCCCGTCAGCTGCGCCTGCGCGACCTTGGCGGTCTCATCGTCATCGACTTCATCGACATGGAGTCGCAGAAGAACCAGCGCGAGGTGGAAAACCGCCTGCGCGACGCCCTGCGCCACGACCGCGCCCGCGTTCAGACCGGCAAGATCAGCCGCTTCGGCCTGCTGGAACTCTCCCGCCAGCGCCTGCGCCCTGCCCTGGCCGAGACCAGCTACATCCCCTGCCCGCGTTGCAACGGCACCGGCCATATTCGCAGTACCGAGTCCTCCGCGCTACACATCATCCGCATCCTGGAAGAGGAAGCGATGAAGGAAAACACCGGCGCGGTGCACCTGCAGGTACCGGTGGACGTTGCCACCTTCCTGCTCAACGAGAAGCGGGTGGACATTGCTCACATCGAGATGCGCCACCGCGTGCAACTCATCATCGTGCCGAACCGCCACCTGGAAACGCCGCAGCACGAAATCATCCGCCTGCGCCACGACCAGCTGAACCAGGAAGAGATCGCCCTCGCCAGCTACCAGATGGTGCAGAAGCCGGCCGAGAAGGAAGTCGGTGCGCCGAGCAAGAACGGCGACAAGCCGGCTCGCCAGGAAGCCGCAGTCAAGGGCATATCGCCCGAGCAGCCCGCTCCGGTCAGCGAGCCCCGTCCTGCTGCCGAAACCCCGGCTGCAGCTCCGGTCCCCGCCACGGGCGGCATCATCTCCCGCCTGCTGGGCTGGCTCATGGGCGGTCCCAAGGCCGCGCCGGTTCCGCCGGTGGAGGAAGCGCAACCCAAGCGCGAAGCGCGTGGCCGCAATGAGCGTAACGGTGAAGGACGTCGCAACGGCGGCAATCGTAACCGCCGCGACGGTCAAGCCCGTGGCGAGCGCGACGGCGAAGAGCGCAACACCCGTGGCAACCGTGGCGAGCGCAACGAAAATGCCGAACGTGCCGCACGCCAGCCGGCTGCGGGCGCGCAGGAACGCCCCGAACGTGGCGAGCGCGCTGAACGCAGCGAGCGTCAGGAGCGCGGAGAAGGCGGCCGTAATCGCGGCCGTGGCCAACGTGGCAACCGTAACGAAGAAGCCCTGCAGAGCGAGAAGGCAGCAGAGAAGGCGGTCGAAGCCCTTGCCGCCGAGAGCGCGATCGCAGCAGCCAGCGTTGCAGTGGAAGCCCTGCCCGAAACCGCAGCCGCCGCTACGGACGAAACTGCAGAGGGCGCGCCGGAGAAGCGTCGCCGCCGCAGCCGTGGCCGCCGCGATCGCCGCAACACGGATGCCGCGCTGGCGGCGAACGGCGAAGAAGGCTTCGCAGACGAGCAAGGCACTGAAGCTCAGCCCACCGCGACAGAAACTGAAGCGCCTGTCGAAGTAGTTTCTGCAGCGGCTGCGCCCGAAAGCATGAGCACTGAGGTGCAAACGTCTGTGGTTGCGCCGGTTGAAGCCGAGACCATGCCAAACGCTGAAGTGGCCGTGGAAGCACAGGAAGCGGCTGCAGTGGAACCGGCGGTGGAAGCCGCGCCAGCCGAGATTCGAGTCGCGCCTATCGTCGAAGCTCAGCCGACCGCCGTTGTTGAGGAAAGCAAGCCCGCCGTGGTCGAACCCCAGCAGGAAGCCGTAGCTCAGGCGGAACTCCCGGTGGCAGTTGCGCCGGCTCAGGTGGACGTCGAGATTCCGGAGCAAGCCGCCGAGACGGTTGAAGCCGCCCTTCCGCCTGTCGCCATCGAGCCCGAGCCTATCGTCGAGGCAGTTAAGCCGGAGGTTGTCGAGCCCGTCGTCGCGGAGGAAGTGCCTCCGCCTGCCGCCGCGCCCGTGGAGCAAGTGGAAATTGCTACCAAGACTGAAACCGGTCGTGAGCCCTCCGCGCCTATCGATCTGAGCAACAGCGGCTTGGTGATGATCGAGACAGACCGGAGCAAGAGCGTGTTCACGAACGGCGAGCCCGAGGCGCCGGCCCAGGTCGGCCGCAAGCCGCGCCGGTCGGCCTCCACGCTGAGCAGCGAACCTTTGCAGCAGGTCGAAACCCGCAAGTAAGCATCGACGCCAGAAGCAAGAAAGCCATCCCGCGGGATGGCTTTCTTTTTTTTTGGGGCAGCGCCGCGGAATACCGCTCCGGCAGGAGCCTCCTCAGGCGCTCTCGCGCAAGCGGTCGAACAGCCCCTGTACTGCGCTCTCGCACATGTTCAACACCAGATCGAAACCAGTGGGACCGCCATAGTAAGGATCGGGCACCTCGTCGAACTCGGCGTTGCGGGCGAAGGACATGAAGAGCGCGAGCTTGGAGCGATAGACTGCCGGCGCGATCCGCTGCATGGCCTGCAGATGGCTGCGATCCATCGCCAGTAGAAGATCGAAACGCTGGAAATCCGCCAGATCCAGCTTGCGCGCACGCAGGCGGGACAAATCGTAGCCTCGGGCAGCGGCAACCTTCTGCGAGCGGGGGTCCGGCGCCTCGCCGGCGTGATAGCCATGCGTACCCGCTGAATCGACCTCGACCAAACCATGCAGACCCGCCGTCTCGATGAAATGCCTGGCCACGCCCTCGGCAGTCGGTGAGCGGCAGATGTTGCCGGAGCAGACAAACAGAATTCGCTTCAAGCCCTTCCTCCTCAATTGTTTCCGTGCTGGTCGGCGCCGAAAGCCCGGCTGCGCAACCGGAACAATTCGTCGCGCGCCGCTGCGGCCTTCTCGAACTCGAGATTGCGCGCATGCTCCTGCATTTCCTTCTCCAGCTTCTTGATGGCCTTTGCCAGCGCCTTTTCGTCCATCGCCGCGTAATCGGCTCTCGCCTCTTCCGCCACCAGCGCCTGCTTTTCGTCATCGACAGCGTACACGCCGTCGATGATGTCCTTGATGCGCTTGCTTACCGTCTTGGGCACGATGCCATGCGCTTCGTTGAACTCGATCTGCTTAGCGCGGCGGCGCTCGGTTTCCTGCATGGCCGCGCGCATGGAGTCAGTTATCTTGTCCGCATAGAGTATCGCAGTCCCATTGATGTGCCGTGCGGCGCGTCCTATGGTCTGGATCAGGGAGCGGACGGAACGCAGGAAGCCTTCCTTGTCCGCATCCAGGATCGCCACCAGCGAAACCTCGGGGATATCAATACCTTCCCGCAACAGGTTGATCCCCACCAGCACGTCGAACTGCCCCAGGCGCAGGTCGCGGATGATCTCCACCCGTTCCACGGTATCGATGTCCGAATGCAGGTAGCGCACCCGGATGCCGTTTTCCGCCAGGTAGTCGGTCAGATCCTCCGCCATGCGCTTGGTCAGCACTGTAACCAGCACCCGCTCATTGACCTCGATGCGCCTCCGTACCTGTGACAGCAAGTCATCCACCTGGGTGGTCGCCGGCCGCAGTTCGACGATGGGGTCGATCAGGCCCGTCGGCCGTACCACCTGTTCCACCACCTGCCCCTGGTTGGCTTCCTCATACGCCGCGGGAGTGGCGGAAACGAACACGGTCTGCGGCATCAACCGCTCGAACTCTTCGAAGCGCAGCGGCCGGTTGTCCAGCGCGGAAGGCAGGCGGAAGCCGTACTCGACAAGGTTCTCCTTGCGCGAGCGGTCTCCCTTGTACATACCGCCCACCTGCGGAATGCTCACATGGGATTCATCGACGAACAGCAGCGCATCGCGCGGCAGGTAGTCGATCAAGGTCGGCGGAGCTTCGCCCGGCCCTCGTCCCGACAGATGTCGCGAGTAGTTCTCGATCCCCTTGCAGAACCCCATCTCGTTGAGCATTTCCAGGTCGAAGCGGGTCCGCTGTTCTATACGCTGGGCCTCGACCAGTTTGCCTTCCCGCTGGAAGCGCCCCACCCGCTCGGTCAGCTCCTCCTTGATCGCCTCGATCGCCTTCAGCACCGTGGTGCGCGGCGTCACATAGTGGCTGGAGGGATAGACGGTGAAGCGGACCAGCTTCTGCCGCAGATGACCGGTCAGCGGGTCGAACAGGGTGAGGTGCTCGATCTCGTCATCGAACATGTCGATGCGTACCGCCAACTCGGCGTTTTCCGCGGGAAAGACGTCGATCACATCGCCCCGCACCCTGAAGGTGCCGCGGCGGAAATCGATGTCCGCCCGCGTGTATTGCATGGCCACCAGCCGGGCGATCAGATCGCGATGGGCGATGCGCTCGCCTTCGCGCAGATGCAGCACCATCGAGTGGTAATCCACCGGGTCGCCGATACCGTAGATGCAGGACACCGTGGCGACAATGACCACGTCGCGCCGCTCCATCAGGCTCTTGGTCGCCGACAAGCGCATCTGCTCGATGTGCTCGTTGATCGAGGAATCTTTCTCGATGAAGAGATCCCGCGACGGCACATAGGCTTCCGGCTGGTAATAGTCGTAGTAGCTGACGAAGTACTCGACCGCGTTCTCCGGCAGGAACTCGCGGAACTCCGCGTACAGCTGCGCCGCCAGCGTCTTGTTCGGCGCCAGCACCAGCGCCGGCCGCCCCATGCGGGCGATCACGTTGGCCATGGTGTAGGTCTTGCCCGAGCCGGTCACGCCCAGCAGGGTCTGGAACATCAGCCCGTCGGCCACGCCTTCGCTCAGCAGGCGGATGGCTTCAGGCTGGTCGCCTGCGGGCGGAAAGGGCTCGTGCAAGCGGAAAGGGCTGCCCTCGAAGGCCACTACGCGGGCACTGCCTGCCGGAGTCGTCATGCTAGAATTCCCGTTTCCTTCGGCCTTAATTTCCAAACGCAGGAATACGGCCAAAGCGTTGATTATTTCCCAAATCGCGGCTCAAGGCACGACCGCCGTCGTCCCCCTTCCCCGCGACGAACCGCAAGAGCAACTGGAGTCGACATGTCCGCATCGATCTTCGCCGCCGTCGAAATGGCGCCCCGTGACCCGATTCTTGGCCTCAACGAGGCCTTCGCCGCCGACACCCGCGCGGAGAAGGTGAACCTCGGGGTCGGCGTCTATTACGACGACAACGGCAAGATCCCCCTGCTGGCCGCCGTGCGTGCCGCCGAGAAGGCACGCCTGGAAGCCATGCCCGCCCGCGGCTACCAGCCGATCGAAGGCGCCGTCGCCTACAACACCGGTGTGCAGAACCTGCTGTTCGGCAAGGATTCCGCGCTGCTGGCCAACGGCCAGGTCGTCACCATCGAAGCCCTGGGCGGCACTGGTGCGCTGAAGGTCGGCGCCGACTACCTGAAGCGCCTGCTGCCGGGCTCCACGGTGTACATCTCCGATCCCAGCTGGGAAAACCACCGTGCGCTGTTCGAGTCCGCCGGCTTCCCGGTCGACACCTACCCGTACTACGAATCCTCCACCCGCGGCGTCGATTTCGCTGCGATGAAGGCCAAGCTGGAAAGCCTGCCGGCCGGCGCCATCGTCGTGCTGCACGCCTGCTGCCATAACCCGACCGGCGCCGACCTGAGCGATGCCCAGTGGGATGACGTGGTTGCCGCTTGCCGCAGCCGTGGCCTGATCCCCTTCCTGGACATGGCCTACCAAGGCTTCGCCGATGGTATCGAGGCTGATGCGGTTGCCGTGCGCGCTTTCTCCACCAGCGGCCTGCAATTCTTCATTTCCTCCTCCTTCTCCAAGAGCTTTTCGCTGTACGGCGAGCGCGTTGGCGCCCTGTCCGTCGTCACTTCCAGCAAGGAAGAGAGCGGCCGCGTGCTGTCGCAGATCAAGCGTGTGATCCGCACCAACTACTCCAACCCGCCGACCCACGGTGGCGCGGTGGTTGCCGCAGTGCTGAACTCCGCCGAACTGCGCCAGCAATGGGAAGACGAACTGGCCGGTATGCGCGATCGCATCCGCGCAATGCGTACCGGCCTGGTGGAGGCGCTGAAAGCCGAAGGCGTGGCTCAGGACTTCTCCTTCGTGATCAAGCAGCGCGGCATGTTCTCCTACACCGGCCTGTCCGCTGCCCAGGTGGAGCGCCTGAAGAACGAGTTCGGCATCTATGCCGTCTCCACTGGCCGTATCTGCCTTGCCGCACTGAACAACAAGAACCTGGGCTACGTGGCCAAGGCCATCGCCACGGTCGTGAAGAGCTGAAAGAAAGAAGGTTCTCCGGCAAGAAATCTGCATGGAGAACTTGACGAAAAGCCGCGTGATGCCTAGAATGCGCGGCTCTGTTCCTCGATAGCTCAGTCGGTAGAGCGCCGGACTGTTAATCCGTAGGTCCCTGGTTCGAGCCCAGGTCGAGGAGCCAAGAATTCAGTTTCAGTCAGCAAGCAGACTGAAACCAAGAAGTAAATCTGCAGGCATCTGCATTGCAGCAAAGTTTGAGTAGTTCCTCGATAGCTCAGTCGGTAGAGCGCCGGACTGTTAATCCGTAGGTCCCTGGTTCGAGCCCAGGTCGAGGAGCCAGCATCAAAGCGGTTGTGCCTCACGGCATCAGCTGCTTCGAGGCCGGCATCTGAAGGAGAAATCCTGAAGATGCCGGCCTTTTTCATTGCTGACGGGGAATGTCATTGCTGACGGGGAATGGGTGCGCCTTTCAGTTCAGGCGCTTGCGCCTTCCCAAGCCGGCACATTCGATACAGGGGCGGACTTCACCTGGAACCCGCCCCTGCGCTTGATCATTTAGACGCCCTCTCTCCGGCTGCGCCGGGCGCCGGCAATCAGCAGTTTCAGCTCCTCTATATCCAGCGGCTTGACCAGGTGGGCATCGAAGCCGGCCTCCTGCACCTGCTTGCGGTCCCGCTCCCGGCCCCAGCCGGTCGAAGCGACCAGTAGGGCCTCTTGGCCCCATTTCTCCGCACGTATCTCGCGAGCGACGTCCAGGCCGCTGACGTCCGGCAGGCCGAGGTCGAGCACGATCACTTCCGGCTGCAACTCCTTCGCCATGCGCAGTGCCTCACGGCCGCTGGTAGCGGTGGCAACGTCGTGGCGGTCTAGCAGCCTGGCCACGGCCCAGATCGCATCGGCGTTGTCGTCCACCAGCAGTACGCGGCGTTTGCCGGCGGTTGACGCGCCCTGCCCTTGCGGCGCCACCTCATCCGGTTCATCCGCCGCAGCCAGGGGCAGGACCACGGTGAAGCGGCTGCCTAGCCCCTTGCCCGCGCTCTCGCCGTGGACGCTGCCTCCATGCAGTTGCACGATGCTGCGCACCAGCGCCAGACCTATGCCCAGACCGTGCGGACTACGGCTGCCTGCGTCGGGACTCTGGGAGAACATCTCGAACATCTTCTCGACAGCGTCCGGCTCCATGCCGATTCCGTTGTCCTCGACGGTGATCAGCAGACGATCATCCGTCCGCTGCGCCGCGAGCCTGATGCAGCCGCGCTCCGGTGTGTATTTGGCGGCGTTGATGAGCAGGTTCGCCAGCACCTGACTGAGGCGGACCGGGTCCGCGTACAGGGTGATGAGCTCGCCCGGCAACTGCACCAGCAACTCGTGCTCGGCGTTGTCGATGATGTGCCGCGCCGTCTCCAACGCCGATTCGACGATGTAGGAGAAGCGCACTTTGCGCCTCTGCAACGCCAGCCGGCCCAGCCTGAGCCGGGAAACATCCAGCAGATCGTCCAGCAGCACCTTCATCGCCTGCGTCTGGCGGCGGACGATGAGGACGGCGTTGTCGCGCTTGTCCGCATCCACGCCATTGCGGCTGAGCACTTCCGACGCGCTGCTGATGGACGCCAGCGGATTGCGCAGCTCGTGGGACAGCACCGCCAGGAAGCGGTCCTTGGCCTCATCGGCCGCCTGCAGCGCGGCAGTGGCCTTTTCGTTCTCCTTGAGCGCCGCCAGCAGTTCGGCGCGGCTTTCCTCCAGCGCCTGCTGGGCCTCGCGCTGCTCGCTCTGGTCGCGCAGGATCTTGACGAAGCCGACCGCCTCGCCGGAGTTGTCCTGCATCGGCATCAGCGCGCCGCTGGCCCAGAAGCGGCGGCCATCCTTGCATTCGTGCAGGCGGTCGTCGGACACGCCATCGCAGTGAAGGGCCTGGGAGGCTTCGGCCTCCGGTGCTCCGGCGGCACGGTCTTCCTCGGTGAAGATCATGTCCACCAGCTGGCCCACCGCCTCCGCCTCGCTGTAGCCCAGCAGGCGTTCCGCGCCGGTGCTCCAGGTGGTGATGCGGCGTTCCAGGTCGGTGGAGAAGATGGCGTACTCGACCGCGTTCTCCACGATCAAGCGCAGCTTCTCGGTGCTGTCCCGCAGCGCGTCTTCCGCATGCTTGCGCTCGCTGACATCGCTGCAGACCACCAGGTAGGACACCGGCCGGCCGTCGGCATCGGCCAGGGAATTCATGCTGTTGTGCAGCCAGATCGTGCTGCCATCCTTGCGCAGGCAGCGCGTTTCCACCTGGAAGGATTCGCCGTTGTCCGCCAGCTTCTCCATCAGCGCGGTGCTCTGCGCCCTGTCCTGCGGATGTACCAGATCCAGCAGCGGCATGCCGACCAGCTCGTCCTGCGCATAACCGAGCAGATCGCTGTAACAGCGGTTGGAGAAGGTGATGCGCCTTTGCAGGTCCACCTGCACCACGCCCACCGTGGCCTGATTGACGATGGCGCTGAAGCGCTCCTCCGAACGGCGCAGCGCTTCCCTGCCCTGCTTGCGGTCTGAGATGTCGACGAAGGTGAGCACCACGCCGGCGATGCGGTCGTCCAGCGTGCGGTAAGGCAGCACCCGCACCAGGTACCAGTTGCCGCCGGCCTCATCCACCTCGCGCTCTATCGGCGTGAGGCGCTCCAGCACCTTGCGTGCATCCTCGGCCAGTTCCGGGTAGTGGAGCTGGGTGCGCAGGTGGCCGAGCGGACGACCGACGTCGGTGGCGATCAAGTTGAACAGGCCGACCGCCGACGGCGTGTAGCGGGTGATGCACAGTTCGCGGTCGAGGAAGACGGTGGCGATCGCGGTGGCATCCATCAGGTTCTGGATGTCGCTGTTGGCGTTCCCCAACTCGTCCACCTTGCTCTTCAGCTCGTGGTTGACGGTGGTGAGCTCCTCGTTGATGGACTGCAGTTCCTCGCGGTTGGTCTCCAGCTCCTCGGTGGCGGAGCGCAGTTCCTCGTTCATCGCCTGCAGCTCTTCGTTGCTCGCCTTCAGCTCTTCGGTGGAGGCTTCGTACTGCTCCACCGTGTCACGCAAATGAGTCTTGAGGCGCTCGACTTCGCGGTCCAGCTGATCCGCGACGGAGTCCGTTTCCGGCCGGGCGCGCTGCGGCGTCGCCGGCGAGATTTCGACAAGATCCGCGGCGGTCGGCAAGGTGTGCATCACCACCACCAGGAAGCCGGACGCCACATCGGTCATCGGTCGCACTTCGATGGCCAGATGCACGCTGTCGCCGTCGAACTCCAGCGTCGCCGGGCGCACCCGCGCAGGCAGACCGGTGTTGGCGGCCTGGTAGAGCGCGCCTCGCAGCTCGATGCGCAGCGCGGGGTGGATCAGCCGCAACAGGTTGCGGGTCGGCTCGCCGCCGCTGAGTTTCAGGTAGCGCCCGGCGGTGGGCGACATGTGCACGATCTCGTGCTCCGCATCCACCAGCAGCGAGGGCGGCGAGATGTGCTCCAGCAGCTTGAGATGCACCTCCGCCCAGGACAGGTTGCGGCCCTCTACCTGGAAGACGGTGCGGGTGCGCTCGACACCCGGGCGGATCGCCGCCGCGTAAGGAATCACCGGCCCTGAACGGGCAGCGATCTGCGCTTCCATGGCCAGCGACAGGGTGTTGGAGCCGGTGGGAATCTGCAGGCCGCCGTGGGGTACCTGGCGCTGGGCGTAGAGGCGGAATTTCTTGTCGATGACGGCGAAGTGGACATTGCCGTCCTCCACCGATTCGGACGAGCCGAGGAACAGCGTGCCGCCGGGCAGCAGCGCGAAGTTGAAGGTGTCCAGCACCCGCGCCTGCGCCTCGCGGTTCAGGTAGATCAGCAGGTTGCGGCAGGACACCAGATCCAGCCGCGAGAAGGGCGAATCCCGCAGCACGTCATGCACCGCGAACAGCACCGTCTCGCGCAACTCCCTGCGCACCCGGTAGCCGCGGTGCTCCTTGACGAAGTAGCGCCGCAGCCGCTCTTCGGAAACGTCCGCTTCTATCGTGGTCGGATAGATGCCCTCCCGGGCAACACGGATGGCGTCGTCGTCCAGGTCGGTGCCGAACACCTGGATCACCGGCGGCGCCTCCAGCGTGCGGGCGTACTCGGCCAGCAGGATGGCCAGCGAATAGGCTTCCTCGCCGGTGGCGCAGCCGGCCACCCAGACGCGCACCGTGTCCGACGCCGTCTTGCCGAAGAACAGGCGCGGCAGATGGGTTTCCAGCGTTTCGAAGCACTCGCCGTCGCGGAAGAAATTGGTGACGCTGATCAGCAGATCCTGCAGCAGCGCGCCGGACTCGCCCGGGCGGGTGCGCAGGCAATCCAGATAACCAGGCAGGTGCTCGATGTTGTTCACCTGCATGCGCCGGCCGATGCGGCGCACGATGGTGGCGCGCTTGTAGTCGGAAAAATCCCGCCCGGTGCGGCTGCGCAGGAAGGTGAGCACATCGCGCAGCGCGGCTTCATCCACCGTGTCCGGCACCCGCAATTCGCGGGGCACGGCCGGGTTCTCCGGCGGCAGGCGCAGGTCCTGCTCCATGCGCAGGTACTGCAGCACCCTCGCGGGCATCTGCTCCACCGGCAGCACCCAGTCCACCATGCCGGTGGAGATGGCGGTGCGCGGCATGCTGGCCACCTGCGCCTCTTCCGGGTCTTGCGCGATGGTCAGGCCGCCGCGTTCCTTGACGCGCTTGAGGCCGATGGCGCCGTCGCCGTCCGCACCGGAGAGCACGATGGCGGTGGCGTGGGGGCCGTGGGAATCCGCCAGCGTGCGGAAGAAGAGATCGACCGCCACATGCCGGGGCCGCTCCTGCGGCAGATCGGTGAGCTGCAGCATGCCGTCCATGGAACGCAGGGCCTTGCCGGGCGGGATCACGTAGACCATGTTGGCGCGGATCTTCATCGCCTCGCGCACCTGCACCACCGGCATGGAGGTATCCCGCTGCAGCAGCTCGGCGAGGCGGCTTTCGTGGTCCGGCGACAGGTGCAGCACGACCACGAAGGCCGGCCCCGGCGCATCCGGCATGGCCTTGAAGAAAGCCCTCAGCGCCTCGATGCCGCCCGCCGAGCCGCCCAGGCCGACCACCGGAAGCAGGCGATAACCGCGCGCCGGTACGCCGTCGCCCAGTTCCTCGCCCTGCTCCTGCTCCACCTGGTCCGGCGTCATCTCATCCATGGACTTCCCTGTCGCGTGACTTTCCGCACACTTTCTGTGGACAAGCCTGAATGCTAGGGGGAGAGGTCGGCGCCGCGCAACCTGCGGCGCCCGATCCTCAATGGATGCCGCGGCGGCGAGGCCGGCCGCCGTCACCTTCGTCGTAGGCGTGGCGGGCGGCAGACATTTCCGACAGCACGGTGGCGACCTTGTGGTTGAGGCTGCCCTTGGGCATCACGCCCTTGGCATCTGGCTCGCCGGCGGCCACGCCGGTCAGCACCTCCATCGCCTCGTCCACCGTGTTGACTGCATAGACGTGGAACAGGCCCTGGCGGGCCGCTTCGACCACATCCTCGCGCAGCATCAGGTGCCGCAAACTGGCAACCGGAATGACCACGCCGTGGCCGCCATCCAGCCCTCGCTCACGGCAAAGATCGAAGAAGCCCTCGATCTTCTCGTTCACTCCACCGATCACCTGCACCTCGCCGAACTGGTTTACCGAGCCGGTGACGGCATAGCGTTGGTGGATGGGAATCTGCGTCAGCGCCGAGAGCAGCGCACACAGTTCGCCCAGCGAGGCGGAATCGCCTTCCACCTGACCATACGATTGCTCGAAGGCCAGGCTGGCGGACAGGGACAGCGGCTGGTGGCGCGCATAACGCGAGGCCAGGAAGGCGGTGAGGATGAGCACGCCCTTGGAGTGGATGGCGCCGCCCAGCTCGGTTTCGCGCTCGATGTCCACCACCTCGCCATCGCCCATGCGCACGGTGGCGGTGATGCGCGCCGGATGGCCGTGGGCGGCGCCGGCCAGATCCACCACCACCAGGCCGTTCACCTGGCCGGCGCGGGCACCGCTGGTGGAGATCAACGTGGTGCCGTCCAGCATGGAAGCGCGGACCACGCGCGGGTAACGATCCGCGCGGCGGCTGCGGGCAGCCAGCGCGGCATCGATCTGCTCCCGGCCGACGCGGGCGACGCCGGCGATGCCGGCCTGGTAGTCCGCCTCGCGCATCAGGTCGACCAGCTTGCGCGTCTGCAGGCTGAGCTTGCGGGCATCCTCGGCGAAGCGGGCGCCCTCCTCCATCAGACGGGCGAGCGCATGGCGGTCGAAGGCGCGCAAGTCGTTGCGGCGGGCCAGCGCGGCCAGCAGCTGGGCGTAGCGGCGCTCGTTATCCGGCGTGCGCGGCAGGTCGTCGTCGAAGTCGGCGGCGACCTTGAACAGTTCGGCGAAGTCCGGCTCCTCGTCCATCAGCAGATAGAACAGCTCGCGGTCGCCGACCAGGATCACCTTCAGCTCGCAGGGCACCGGCTCCGGCGCCAGCGTCACCGCGCCACTCCAACCCTGCGCTTCGGCCGGCGGCTCGATGCGGATCTCACCAGAGCGCAGCGCGCGCTTCAGCGCCTCCCAGGCGTAGGGCTGGCCCAGCAGGCGGCCGACGTCCAGCACCAGGTAGCCGCCACACGCGCGGTGCAGCGCGCCCGCCCGCAGGTGGTTGAAGGTGCTCACCTGGGCGCCGTTGCGCACCAGGTGCTCCAGCCGGCCGACGAGGTTGCCGTAGCCGGGGTTGTCCTCGTACACCACCGGCGCGCCGGTGCTACCTGAATGATCGACCAGCACCTTCACCTGGTACTTGTGGAAGCGCCACGCCAGGCTGCTGCTCTCGCTGCTGTCGTCGCCGCTCTCCTCGTCGTCCTCGGCGTATTCGCTGTCGCCATCGAGCAGGTCCGCCGCCACGCCGTCGAGGAAGGCCAGCACCTGCGGCAGGTCGGCGAAGGTGCTGCGGGTGCCCTTCATCAGATGAATGACCGCCGGGCGCAGGGCGTCGCGCACCGCGCGGGTCAGCGCATCGCGCAGTTCGCGGCGCCAATCGGGGAATTCGTCCAGCAGGTCGGCGAGGCGCTCGGTCCACACTTCCACATTGGCTTCGATGGCCTTGCGTTCGGCCTCCGGAAGCGCCTCGTAGGCCTCGTTCTCCAGGATTTCGCCCTCCACCGTCGGGGCGAACACGAAGCCTTCCGGCGTACGCAGCAGCGACAGCCCTTCAGCCAGGCTGCCAGCGCCCACCGCGCGCAGGGCTTCCTCTTCACGGTCCTTCTGCGCCTGCTGCAAGGCCTCCACCCGCTCGGTGTGGGTGTCGCTACCGAGCGCGGACTCTATGGCCGGCTCAAGCTCGCGGATCAGGTCCTGCATCGCGCTGCGCAGTTGCGCGCCGCGCCCGGCCGGCAGGCTCAGCAGGCGCGGATGCAGCGGATCGGCGAAATTGTGGATGTAGCAGAGGTCCGGCGGCGTCGGCCGGGTCGCGGCCAGGCGGTGCAGCAGGCGGAAGGTTTCGGCGTGGCGGCCGCTGCCGGACTCGCCGAGCACGTAGACGTTGTAGCCGGGTTGTTGCATCGCCAGCCCGAAGCGCAGCGCTTCCTCGGCGCGCTCCTGGGTCAGCCCCTCATGCAGGAGGGGGAAATCGTCCGTACTGTCGAAAGGGAAGACATCCGGATCGCTGTAGCTCCGCAGTTGCTGCGGTGCCAGCGGCATGGGCTCGGCCATGTTGTTGTTCTCCTGTGCCGAAAGAAAATCGGGGAGGCACGCCACGCGCACCTCCCCGACATCTTCGCCTTTCGTGCTTGCGCGCCGCAAGCGCGCTGCTTGGTGCGCCGGCTCAGCGCCGCAGGTGCTGATCACCCCAGCGATTGTCTTCGCCGTCGTTCTCGAACTGGGGGAAATTGCGGTCGTGCTCCAGCAGCAGCGACATGATGGTACGCGCGTGTTCCGGCGGAAAACCCTGGCGGGCGCCGCCACGGGTGTCGGTCATCAAGCGAAAGATATAGCGGCGGCATTCCCGGCTGCCCCACATCAGGTCGATGGCGCTCAGATGGGGGAAGCGCTGGAACAGCGATGCCGTATCTGTGCGCTTGAGCTTGATGGGCTGGGGTGCGTTCATGATTGTCTGAATTACGACTTTGGTTAAATGACGGTGCTTTTATACCGGCCGCAGGAGCCCGCTGCCATGCGGTTTTTCACGCTACAGCCCAAAGATGGGCGCCGGCCCGGCTTGCCACCATCTGCCGGCCTGCCGATAATCCCGGCTCCGGGCCGGCCGCCCTCGATGGAACACCACTCGCGAGCCGGACTCGAAAGAGCAAATCAAGAAGCTTCCGCCCATGAAGGTCATTCCCATCCGCTCTGCCCTGGCAGCCGCACCGGTCGATACCGGAACGCTGCCGCCCCCCGGCGCCACGCTGCAGGACAGGCGCGGGCGCGAGGTGCACGACCTGCGCATCTCGGTGACCGACCGCTGCAACTTCCGTTGTGTGTATTGCATGCCGCGGGAGGTGTTCGACAAGGACTATCCCTTCCTGCCGCGGATGGACTTGCTGAGCTTCGAGGAGATCCTGCGCGTCGCCCGCCTGTTCGTTGCCCGCGGCGTGCGCAAAATCCGCATCACCGGCGGCGAGCCGCTGCTGCGCAAAAACATAGAGCGGCTGATCGAGATGCTGGCACCGCTGGGCGCGGAGCTGACGCTGACCACCAACGGCGTGCTGCTGCCGCGGCTGGCGCAGAAGCTGAAGGACGCCGGCCTCAATCGCGTCACCGTGAGCCTGGACGCGCTGAACGACGCCCTGTTCCGCCGCATGAACGATGCCGACTACCCGGTTTCGCAAGTGCTGGAAGGCATCGCCGCCGCCGCCGAGGCCGGCCTCGGGCCGATCAAGGTGAACATGGTGGTGAAGCGCGGCACCAACGATGTGGATATCGAAGCCATGGCGCGCCACTTCCGCGGCAGCGGCCACATCCTGCGCTTCATCGAATTCATGGACGTGGGCTCGTCCAACGGCTGGAAGATGGACGAGGTGCTGCCCTCCAGCGAGGTCGTCGCCCGCATCCATCGCCACTTTCCGCTTGAGCCGGTGGATCCCAACTACAGCGGCGAGGTGGCGGAGCGCTGGCGCTATGTGGATGGCGGCGGCGAGATCGGCGTGATCTCCTCGGTCACCCAGGCCTTCTGTTCCACCTGTACGCGGATACGCCTGTCCACCGAGGGCAAGCTCTACACCTGTCTGTTCGCGCAGTCGGGCCACGACCTGCGCAGCCTGCTGCGGGCGGATGCCGACGACGTCCGCCTGGATGCGGCCATCGCCAGCGTGTGGCAGGGCCGCGAGGACCGCTACTCCGAGATCCGCACCGCCCACACCGCGGCGGCACGCAAGATCGAGATGTCCTACATCGGCGGCTGAAGGCCCGGCCCGCCTGCCGGCAGCGCCGGAGCGGGTTCGTCGTCCGCCGCATCCTCCTCCAGCCGTGCCGCTTCGATGCGGCGGAAATGGGCGCTGATCTTGCGGCTGGAGGTCTGCACCTCCTGCACATCGCGGCCGGCCTGTTCGATGTGCCGCGCCAGCGCCGCCATGCGCTCGTCGAAGCGGCTGAAATCCTTCGCCAGCTTGCCCAGCGCGTCCTTGATCACATGGACCTGCTTGCGCGTCTCCACATCCTTCAGCACCGCGCGGGCAGTGTTCAGCACCGCCATCAGCGTGGTCGGCGACACGATCCACACCCGGCGCGATTGGGCGTACTCCACCACCTCGGGGTGATAGGCGTGGATCTCGGCGAACACCGCTTCCGCCGGCACGAACATCACCGCGCCGTCCGAGGTCACGCCGGGCAGGATGTACTTGGTGGCGATGGCGTCCACATGGCGGCGGATATCGGCGCGGAAGGCAGCCTGCGCGGCACGGCGGTCGGCCTCCGCCAGCGCGCCGTCGAACATGCGGTGGTAGTTCTCCAGCGGGAACTTGGAATCCACCGCCACCTGGCCGGTGGGCTCCGGCAGCTTGAGCAGGCAATCCACCCGGGCGTTGTTCGGCAGCGTGGCCTGGAAGGCCCAGGCATCCGGCGGCAGCGCGTTCTTCACCAGCGCCTCCAGCTGCACCTCGCCGAAGGCGCCCCGTGCCTTCTTGTCGCCCAGCAACTCCTGCAGGCCAACGACGTTGGTGGTGAGGCCGTCTATCTTCTTCTGCGCCTCGTCTATGGTCGCCAGCCGCGCCATCACGCTGGCGAAGGTCTCGTTGGTCTTGCGGAAGCCTTCGTCCAGGCGCTGGTTCACATGGCCGCTGATGCCTTCCAGGCGTTCGTTGATCGTGCGGCTGAGCACCTCGATGGAGGACGACAGCTGCGCCGAGGCGGTGTTGAGCCCCGTCTGCAGCAGCTCGCGGTCGGCGCGGGCGTGTTCGGACAGCGTCTTCAGCGTCTGCTCCAGCATCTCGCCGCGCAGGCGCTCATGCGATGCGGTGACCGAGCTGGACAGTTCCGAGAAACGCAGCGCCACGTCTTCCCGATGCCGCCCCAGCTGCCCCTGCAGCGCCAGATGCAGCGCCTGCATGGACTCCCGCAGCCGTTCGCTGCCCTGTTCCGCCTGCGCGCCCAGGCGGTCGCTCTGCCGGCCCAAACCGAGATGCAGATCCGCCAGCAGCGCGCGCTGCTGCTCCGCCAGTTGCTCCCGCAGTCCGGCTTCCACCGCCGCCGGCAGGCTGCGTTCCAGCCGCGCCAGTCTGAGGGCCAGCCAAATGGCGGCGGCCCCGGCGATGAGCGCCAGGGCCGCGATTGCGAACATCAGGTTTTGCTGCACGGAGGCTCCGCTTGCCGCTGGGGCGAATGTGGGAAGGCGCTGGGATGGGGCCGGATTATAGCCGCCGCCCCGCAGCGCCCTCTCCTCAGGCCAGCGCCCTCAGGCTGGCCAGCGGCGGCCGCGACAGCAGGCCACGCGTGCCCAGCCAGCCGCCGGCCATCACGCCCAGCGCGCCGACCACCACCGCCACCAGCACCGGCAGCAGGCCGGGCACGTACTGCATCTTGAAGGCGTAGTGGGCCAGCGCCCAGCCGAGCGCGCTGGCGCCGGCACCGGCAAGCACGCCGGCGATGCCGCCCAGCACCGCGAACTCGGCCAGCAGCGCCTGCTTCACCTGGCGGTGGCGCGCGCCCAGGGTGCGCAGCATGGCCAGTTCGTACTCGCGCTCGTCATGGGTGGCCTGCAGCGCGGCATAGAGCACGATGAGGCCGGCGAGCAGGGCGAAGCCGAACACGAACTGGACGATGAGGATGAGCTTGTCCGTCATCGACTGCACCTGTTCCAGCAGCGCCGCGGTGTCGATGATGGACAGGTTGGGGAACTGCGCCACCAGCCTGGTGGTGAATTCATGATGGCCCGGCGGCAGATTGAAGCTGGTGATCAGCGAGGCGGGATAGTCCTCCAGCAGGCCCTCGTTGGCGATGAAGAAGAAATTCACCCGCATCGAATCCCAGTCCAGCTCGCGCACGCTGGTAACCGGCGCCTGCACCCGCTGGCCGGCGATCTCGAAGGCCACCACATCGCCCACCTTGATACCGAAGTCCTGCGCCAGCCCCTTCTCCACCGAGAACTGCGGCGTGTGCGAATCCGCGTGCCACTTGCCGTCGACAACGGTATTGCCGGTCTGCAGGTGATCGGAGTGGGACAGGTTGAACTCCCGCTCCGCCAGCCGGCGCAGGCGCTCGTCCTCGTAGTCCTCGCTGTTCACCGGCTTGCCGTTGATCTCCACCATGCGGCCACGGATCATCGGCAGGATGGCCGGCTCGGGCAGGCCTTCGGCGACGAAGGCGGCGCCCAGGGCGTCGCGCTGGTCCGGCTGGATGTTGATGATGAAGCGGTTGGGCGCGTCCGGCGGCGTCATCCGCCGCCAGCTGTCGAGCAGGTCGGCGCGGATCAGCGTGAGCAACAACAGGGCGGTGATGCCCAGGCCCAGCGCCGCGGCCTGGATCACGCTGCCGCCCATGCGCCGGCCCAGTGCCGCCACGCCGTAGCGCCAGCCGCCGCCGCGCAGGCTGCCGGTGCCCTTGAGCCGGCCGGCCAGCCGCAGCACCCACCAGGCGGCCAGGGCGAACAGGCCGAGCGCGGCGCTGAAGCCCAGCGTCACCAACAGGCCCAGCCGCAGGTCGGCGGCAATCCAGAACACCAGCGCCATCAGCGCGACGAAGCCGGCCACCCAGGCGCTGCCACTCAGCGGTTCGGCGGCGGCGAACTCCCGCCGCAGCACCCGCAGCGTGGGTACCGCGCCCAGGCGCAGCAGCTGCGGCAGCACGAAGCCGGCCAGCAGCACCATGCCGACGATCAGGCCATGCGCCAGCGGCAGCAGCGACGGTACCGGCAGCTCGGTGGCGAGAATCTCGCGCAGGCCGCTGGCCAGCGCCCATTGCACGAACCAGCCCAGCGCGGTACCGATCAGCGCCGCCAGCAGGCCGAACAGCAGGAATTCGCCGACGACGATGCCCATGAGCTGGCGCTGGCGCGCGCCCAGGCAGCGCATCACCGCGCAGCCGTCCAGGTGGCGGCGCATGAAACGGCGCGCCGACAGGCCGACCGCCACCGCCGCCAGGATCACCGCCAGCAGCGCGGCGAGGCGCAGGAAGCGCTGCGCCTGATCCAGCGCATTGCGCACCTCCGGCCGTGCGTTGGCGACGGTTTCCACCGCCTGGCCACGCTGCAGGCCGGCGCGGGCCCAGCGTTCGAAATCCTCCACTTCGGCCATGCCGCCGGCCACATGCAGGCGGTAGGTGGCGCGGCTGCCGACGGTGATGAGGCCGGTGGCCGGCAGATCGACCACGTTGAAGATGGCGCGCGGCAACAGGCTGAAGAAGTTGGCGCCGCGGTCGGACTCGAAGGTCACCATGCCGCCGACGCGGAACTCCTTGGTGCCCAGGCCGACCAGGTCGCCCTGCTTCACGCCCAGCTCGGCGAACAGACGCTCGTCCAGCCACACTTCGCCACTGGCCGGCACCCGGTCGGCGACCGCGTCCGGCTGGTTGGGGCCGGCGGCGATGCGCACCGTGCCGCGCAGCGGGTAGCCCTGCTCCACCGCCTTCACGCCGGCCAGCGTGGCCTGTTCGGCGGTGCTGGCCATGCTGGTGAACAGCACGGTGGTGGCGGTGCGCAGGCCACGCTTGTTGGCCTCGGCCACCACCTCGTCCGACCAGGGCTTGTCGGCGCGCAGCAGCAAGTCGCCGCCCAGCAACTGGTTGGCTTCCCGATCCAGCGCGCGGCCGACCCGGTCGGCCAGGAAGCCGACGCTGGTGAGCGCGCCGACGGCGACGATGATGGCGAGGCCGAGCAGGTGCAGCTCACCGGCGCGGAAGTCGCGGAACATCATCCGGAGGGCGAGGCGAAAGGTATTCATCTGGAGAAAACGAAAAAGGGGAACGGCGGATGGACGGCCGGCGGGCCGTTCGGTTCAATCGACGATCAGATCGATGTCCGGCTCTTCGTCGCCGGCCCACACGCAGGTCTGGTTGCGGCCGCGCCGCTTCGCCAGGTAGAGCGCCTGGTCGGCGCGGTGCAGCGGCGCGTCCACATCCCTGTCGTCCGGGCCGAGCTGGGTCACGCCCAGGCTGACGGTGACATGCAGCTCGCCGGTCGGTGTCTCGAACGCCAGGCTCTCGACCGCGGCGCGCAGGCGCTCGGCCAGGGTCTCCGCCTCCTTGGCGTCGGTGGCCGGGCAGCCGATGGCGAACTCCTCGCCGCCGGTGCGGCCGAACACGTCGTCCCCGCGCAAGCCAGCGGCCACCACTTCGCCCAGGCGCTTCAGCACGCGGTCGCCCTGGCCGTGGCCGTGGATGTCGTTGATGGACTTGAAATGGTCCACGTCGAACACGATCACCGCCATGCCGCGGCTGCGCCGGTAGTGGGCGCCGAACAGCATCTCCAGCCGCTCCAGGAAGCAGCGGCGGTTGAGCGCGCCAGTGAGGTCGTCCACTTCGGAGAGCCGCTTCAGCCGCTCTTCCAGCGCCTTCTGCGCCGAGATGTTCACCACCAGCCACACCACCGCATCCCGCCCGGCGATGGGATAGACGCGGCCCTGGAACCACTGTGGGCCGTCCGGGCCGTCGTTGTCCGTCGGCTCCACCTCGTCGGCGGAAAGGCGGTACTCCACGGTCTGAAGGCTGCCGCTGTCCAGCGCGCGATGCACCACGTCGAGGAAGAAGCCGGATTTGTCCTCCGGCAGCACGTCCTGCATGCGCAGGCCGATCAGCGGTGCGGCGGCATCGTAGTTGCCGCGGTCGGCACCGCCGAGCACGTCCAGGTAACGGCCGTCGCGGCCGATGACCATGATGGGGTCTGGCAGCGAGCCGAGGATGGCCCGCAGGTAGGCGAGCTGGGCAGCGGCGTCCGCCTCGCCTGGCCGGTTTGCCGGCGAGGCGGGGGGAAGAGGCGGCAGCGGCGGCGTGCTCACCGCGAGGCCGGCAGCAGGCGGCGGGCCAGGCCTGCCCAGTAGGCGACTCCGGCGGGAATGATCTCGTCGTTGAAGTCGTAGTTGGGGTTGTGCAGCGTACAGCCGCCCTCGCCCGGTCCATTGCCTATCCAGATGTAGGCGCCCGGCTTGCGTTCGAGGAAGTAGGCGAAGTCTTCCGCGCCCATGCTGGGCCGCGCATCGATGCTGACGCGGGTGCCCACGCTGGCCGCCACTTCCGCCGCCAGCGCGGCTTCGGCGCTGGTGTTGATGGTCGGCGGGTAGCCGCGGCGGTAGGCGTATTCCACTTCCACGCCGAACAGGGTGGCGATGCCTTCGCACTGGCGCTTCAGCGCCGCTTCGATCTGGTCGCGCACCGTGGCGGAGAAAGCACGCACGGTGCCGTAAAGCTCCGCCCGGTCGGGGATGACGTTGTAGGCCTCGCCGGCGTGGAAGCCGGTGACCGACACCACGCCGGCGTCCAGCGGGTCCAGATTGCGCGCCACCACCGACTGTATGGCCTGCACCAGCGCGGCGCCGGCGACCACCGGGTCATTGCCCAGGTGCGGCATGGCGGCGTGGGCGCCGCGGCCGAGGATGCGGATGTCGAAGCGGTCGGCGCTGGCCATCACCGGGCCATCGTGCACCGCGAAATGGCCGGCCGGCATGCCGGGCCAGTTGTGCATGCCGAACACGGACTCCATCGGGAAGCGGTCGAACAGGCCGTCCTCGATCATCGCCAGCGCCCCGCCCTCGCCTTCCTCCGCCGGCTGGAAGAGGAAGTAGACGATGCCGTCGAAGCCCGGCCTTGCCGCCAACTCGGCGGCCGCGCCCAGCAGCATGGTGGTGTGGCCGTCGTGGCCGCAGGCGTGCATGCAGCCCTGGTGGGTGGAACGGTGCTCGAAGGTGTTGCGCTCGGTGATGGGCAGCGCGTCCATGTCGGCGCGCAGGCCGATGGCGCGCAGACCGCGGCCGGCGCGCAGCACGCCGACCACACCGGTAGCGCCGATGCCGCGATGCACTTCCAGGCCCAGCCGGGCAAGCCGCTCGGCGACGATTTCGGCGGTGCGGTGCTCGGCGAAGGCCAGTTCCGGATGAGCGTGAATATCTCTCCGGATTGCAATCAAATCGGCATGACTGGGGCTGGAAATGTCGGTTACGCTCATGGCTACACCCGATCGTGGCGTCTGGGCGGAGGGCTGGCGGACGAGGCCGGCCGGCCCGGGCAAACGATGAGTGTATTACAGGAAGCCAGACGCGTCCGCCTCCCGCCATCGGCAGGTTTCGAAACGGTGCGCCGATGATGAACGCCGCCCATGAACGGTGCATTTTCGGTGGCATACCGGCGTCTTTGAATCTCCCTCCCGCATGGCGCGGGAATTGCTGGTTCGCAGCGATCGCTTTTTCGCCTAGTCCGCCTGCACGAGGAACAAGTTCATGTCGATCCATGTGGCGCTGTCCCACATCACCCGCTACGACTACGACCGCCCGATCAACCTCGGCCCGCAGATCATCCGTCTGCGCCCGGCGCCGCACAGCCGCTCGCGCATCCTCAGCTACTCGCTGAAGATCCTGCCGGAGCAGCACTTCATCAACTGGCAGCAGGACCCGCAGGCCAACTACCTGGCCCGTGTCGTCTTCCCGGAGAAGACCCGCCAGTTCCACATCGAGGTGGAGCTGGTGGCCGAGATGGCGGTCATCAACCCCTTCGACTTCTTCCTCGAGCCCTACGCCGAGCACTACCCCTTCTCCTACGAATCCTGGCAGCGGGACGAGCTCGCGCCCTACTTCAAGAAGCTGCCGCTGACGCCGGAATTCGCCGCCTACCTGGACGGCGTAGAGCGCGAGAAGAAGCAGAGCGTGGATTTTCTCGTCGAACTCAACGCCAACCTGTACAAGCACATCGACTACACCATCCGGCTGGAGCCCGGCGTACAGGCGCCGGAGGAAACCCTGGAGCGCCGCTCCGGCTCCTGCCGCGACTCCGCCTGGCTGCTGGTGCAGCTGGCGCGCCACCTCGGCCTGGCCGCACGCTTCGTCTCCGGCTACCTGATCCAGCTGACGCCGGATGTGAAGTCGCTGGACGGCCCCTCCGGCCCTGAAGCCGACTTCACCGACCTGCACGCCTGGGCGGAGGTCTACCTGCCCGGCGCCGGCTGGATCGGCCTGGACCCCACCTCCGGCCTGTTCGCCGGCGAAGGCCACATTCCGCTCGCCTGCACGCCCGACCCCTACTCCGCCGCGCCGGTCACCGGCGCGCTGGACAAGTGCGAGGTCGGCTTCGAGCACCTGATGAAGGTCACCCGCATCTGGGAGGCGCCACGCGTCACCAAGCCCTACACCGAGGCGCAGTGGGCGGACATCCAGGCCCTGGGCCACGCGGTGGATGAAGAACTGGCCGCCGGCGACGTGCGCCTCACCCAGGGCGGCGAGCCCACCTTCGTCTCGGTGGACGACCCCGACGGCGCCGAGTGGAACACCGCCTCGATGGGGCCGAACAAGAAGCGCCTGTCCGCCGACCTCTACCACCGCATGCGCGAGCGCTATGCGCCGCAGGGGCTGGTGCACTTCGGCCAGGGCAAGTGGTATCCGGGCGAACAGCTGCCGCGCTGGTCGCTGAACTGCTTCTGGCGCAAGGACGGCGAACCGCTGTGGACGCACCCCGAGCTGATCGCCGACGAGAGCCGCGCCGGCAACGCCAGCGACGAAGTCGCCGGCCGCTTCCTGCGCGCCCTCGCCGACCGCGTCGGCCTGGACGCTCAATACGTCTTCCCCGCCTTCGAGGACGTCTTCTATTACCTGTGGCGCGAGCGCCGCCTGCCGGCCAACGTCGATCCCTTCGACGCCCGGCTGGAAGACCCGCTGGAGCGGGCGCGGCTGATGAAGGTATACGCCCAGGGCCTGGACAAGACGGTGGGCTACGTACTGCCCATCGCCCGCAACCCGGCCGGCGACGCCTGGCAGACCGGGCCCTGGTTCCTGCGCACCGAGCGCTGCTACCTGGTGCCCGGCGACTCCGCCCTGGGCTACCGCCTGCCGCTGGATTCCCAGCCCTGGGCCAGCCAGGGCGACTACCCCTGGATACACCAGCCCGACCCCTTCGCCGGTGTGCCGCCGCTGCCGGCGCATGCCGCCATCCGCCAGCAGTTCTCGCCCGCCAGCGGCATCGCCGGCCTGGGCCGGCGCAGCGCCAGCCCGGGCGCGAACGGCAATGGCGCCGCGGAGGCCCCCGCCAACGTCACCGACCAGCGCCCGCAATCCAGGCAATCCGCCGGCTGGATCACCCGCACCGCGATGTGCGCCGAGGCGCGCGACGGCACCCTCTACATCTTCATGCCGCCGGTACCGCGGCTGGAGGACTACCTGGAGATCGTCGCCGCGGTGGAAGCCACCGCCGAGCACCTCGGCCAGCCGGTGCTGCTGGAAGGCTACGAGCCGCCGCGCGACACCCGCCTGTCCCAGTTCCGCATCACGCCCGATCCGGGCGTGGTCGAGGTCAACATCCACCCGGCCTCCGGCTGGCAGGAGCTGGTGGAGCAGACCACCCACCTCTACGAAGCCGCCCACTACTCCCGCCTCAGCACCGAGAAGTTCATGCTGGACGGCCGCCATACCGGTACCGGCGGCGGCAACCACTTCGTGCTCGGCGGCGCCACGCCGGCGGATTCGCCCTTCCTGCGCCGGCCGGACCTGCTGCGCAGCCTGCTCAGCTACTGGCACAACCACCCCAGCCTGTCCTACCTGTTCTCCGGCCTCTTCATCGGCCCGACCTCGCAGGCGCCGCGGGTGGACGAGGCGCGCAACGACTCCCTGCCCGAGCTGGAACTGGCCTTCCGCGAGATGGAGCGCGTCGCCGCCCAAGGCCCCAACGGCTGCCCGCCGTGGATGGTGGACCGGCTGCTGCGCAACCTGCTGATCGACGTCACCGGCAACACCCACCGCGCCGAGTTCTGCATCGACAAGCTGTATTCGCCCGACGGCCCCACCGGCCGCCTCGGCCTGCTGGAGATGCGCGCCTTCGAAATGCCGCCGCATGCGCAGATGAGCCTCACCCAGCAACTGCTGCTGCGCACCCTGGTCTCCCGCTTCTGGAAGGAGCCCTACGAGCCGCCGCGGCTGGCGCGCTGGGGTACCGAGCTGCACGACCGCTACCTGCTGCCGCACTTCGTCTGGCAGGACTTCAGCGACGTCATCGCCGAACTGCAGGCGGACGGCTACCCGATGCAGGCCGAGTGGTTCGCGCCGCACCAGGAATTCCGCTTCCCCAAGTACGGCGACTTCAACGTCAAGGGCATGGGCCTGGAGCTGCGCGCCGCGCTGGAACCCTGGCATGTGATGGGCGAGGAAGGCTCCATCGGCGGCGCCGTGCGCTATGTGGACTCCTCGCTGGAGCGGGTGCAGGTGAAGCTCAGCGGCACCGCGCCGGACCGCTACCAGCTCACCTGCAACGGCGTGCCAGTGCCCATGCGGCCCACCGGCACCGTGGGCGAGTTCGTCGCCGGCGTGCGCTACCGTGCCTGGCAGCCGGCCTCCTGCCTGCATCCGACGATAGGGGTGGATGGCCCGCTGGTGTTCGACATCGTGGATACCTGGAACCAGCGCAGCCTGGGCGGCTGCCAGTACCACGTCGCCCACCCCGGCGGGCGCAACTACGAGACCTTCCCGGTGAATGCCTTCGAAGCCGAAAGCCGCCGCATGGCCCGTTTCTTCCGCATGGGGCATACCCCGGGACACATCGATATCGGGGAAGCCCGGATCAACCCGGAGTTCCCGTTCACGCTAGACTTGCGCCAATTCTGACCCACACGCGCCGCCTCGGCCCAACCCGAGGCGGCGCCGCTTTTTCTGACCATGCCCTCCGGCCTAATCGACGCCTATCCCGCCAGCCCGGACCGCTACGACGAGATGCTCGCCGCGGACGGGCGCCCGCGCGCCCACTGGCAGGGATTCGCCGACCGCCTGCACAACTTCCCTGACGACAACCTCGCCCGCCGCGCCGACTTCGTGCGCGACGCCATCGAGGCCGACGGCGTCACCTACAACGTCTATGCCGACCCCAAGGGCACCAAGCGCCCGTGGGAGCTGGACATGCTGCCCCTGATGGTGAGCGCCGACGAATGGGCGCAGATCTCCGAAGCCATCGCCCAGCGCGCCCGCCTGCTCAACGCGGTGCTAGGCAACCTCTACGGCGACCAGAGCCTGCTCGCCGAAGGCCTGCTACCGCCGGCGCTGGTGTTCGGCCAGCACGGCTACAAGTGGCCCTGCCGCGGCGTGCAACCGCCGGGCGGCGTGTGGCTGCACAACTACGCCGCCGACCTCGCCCGCTCGCCGGACGGCCGCTGGTGGGTCATCGCCGACCGCACCCAGGGCCCCTCCGGCGCCGGCTACGCGCTGCAGAACCGGCTCATCGTCTCGCGCGCCTTCCCGGACGCCTTCCGCGACATGCATGTGCAGCCGCTGGCCGGCTTCTTCCGCGCGCTGCAGGACAGCCTGGGCCGCCTGGCGCCCACCGACGGCGAAGCGCCGCTGACGGTGCTGCTCACCCCCGGCCAGTACAACGAAACCTATTTCGAGCACGCCTTCCTCGCCCGCTACCTCGGCTTCCCCCTGGTCGAGGGGCAGGATCTCACCGTGCGCGACGACACCGTCTACCTCAAGACGCTGCGCGGCCTGCGCCGGGTGCACGCCATCCTGCGCCGGCTGGATGACGACTTCTGCGATCCGCTGGAACTACGCGCCGACTCCGCGCTGGGCATTCCCGGCCTGCTGGGCGCCATCCGCGCCGGCCGGGTGCTGATGGCCAACGCACTGGGCAGCGGCGTGCTGGAATCCGGCGCGCTGTTCGGCTTCCTGCCCGCCATTTCCGAACGCCTGCTGGGCGAACCGCTGGCCATGCCCTCGGTCGCCACCTGGTGGTGCGGCGAGCCGCCGGCACTGGAATACGCGCTGGAGCATCTGGACGACCTGGTCATCAAGCCCGCCTTCGCCAGCATGCACATGGAAGCGGTGTTCGGCCACCAGCTGCGCGGCGAAGCCCGCCGCAACATGATCGCCCGCCTGCAGGCCCAGCCCCATGCCTACGTCGCCCAGGAATGGGTGCGGCTGGCGCAGGCGCCGGTGTGGAGCCGCTACCGCGAACAGCGCCTGATGCCGCGCTCGGTCGGCCTGCGGGTGTTCGCCACCGCCACGCCCGAGGGCTACATGGTGATGCCGGGCGCGCTGGCCCGGGTGGCGCCGCGCGCCGGCATGGAAGTCATCTCCATGCAGCGCGGCGGCCTGTCCAAGGACACCTGGATCAAGACCGAAGCGCCGGTCGTCCACACCAGCCTGCTGAAGAAGCGCCTGGGTGTCATCGACCTCGTCTGCGCCGCCAGCGACATTCCCTCCCGCGTCGGCGAAAACCTGTACTGGATGGGGCGCTACGCCGAGCGCTGCGAAGCCAGCTCCCGCATCCTGCGCGCCGCGCTGGCGCGGGCATCCAGCTCCGACGGCGGCCGCGACCCCAGCTTCCGCGGCCTGCTCGCCGCCGCCTGCCACGCCGGCGTGCTGCCGCTGGAAACCATAGAAGATCCGGACGAGGACATCGAAGAGCGCCTGCTGGCAGCGGTGTTCGACCCGGAGCAAGCCGGTTCGGTGGCCGCCAACCTGCGCGCCCTCGCCTTCGCCGCCAGCCAGGTGCGGGAGCGCATGTCCTCCGACAACTGGCATGCGCTGAACCGGCTGGAGCAGGTACTGCAGACGCCCGCCGCCACCCTGGACCAGGCGCTGGCCGCACTGGACCGGGTGATGCTCTCCTGCATTTCCCTCGCCGGCTTCGCCATGGACGACATGACCCGCGACGAAGGCTGGCGCTTCCTCATCCTCGGCCGCCGCACCGAGCGCATGGCCGGCCTCACCACGCTGATCTCGGTGCCACTGGAAGCACCGGCGGAGATCCGCGAGCGCATGTTCGACTGGCTGCTGGAAACCGCCAACTCCATCGTCACCTACCGCGCCCGCTACCGCCGCGCGCCGGAAACGCTGCCGGTGGCGCACCTGCTGGTGTTCGACACCTCCAACCCGCACTCGGTGGCCTTCCAGGTGGAAACGCTGCGCCACGACCTGGAGCGCACTGCCTCCGAACTCGGCCACCCCTGCCCGCCGGTGCTGGACGAGCTTTCCGCGCAGTTGCGCCGTTTCGACCTCACCACGCTGGAAGCCGAACGCTGCGACGGCGCCTGCGGCCAGCTCGGCCGCCTGCTGATGCAGATCCAGCAAGGCGCCCACACCTTGTCCGACGAACTGCATCGCCGCTTCTTCACCCACACCGTGCGGCCGGTGGCGCTACGGAGGGTTGCATGAGCGCCGCCCTGCAACCGCAGCCGGAAGTGGAGGCCCTGACAGCCGAGGCCCCGGTCGCCGAAGTTCCGGCCACAGAAGTTCCGGCCACCGGAGCCGCGCCCGCCGGCCCGGTGCGCTACCACCTGCGCCACGACACCATCTACCACTACGACCAGCCGGTGGGCGAATCCCGCCAGCTGCTGCGGCTGACGCCGCGCGAACTGCCCTGGCAGCGCTGCCTCAGCCACCATGTGGAGATTTCTCCCGAACCCGCGCGGCGCTTGAACTTCGTCGACGGCTTCGGCAACGCGGTGCAGTCGCTGCATTTCGAGCGCGACCACGAAACCCTGTTCATCCGCGCCGAAAGCTGGGTGGAGCGGGACGCGCCGCCGCTGCCGGCGCTTGAAGACAGCCCCGCCTGGGAAACCGTGCGCGACCGCCTCGGCTACCACGCCGGCCAACCGGCCGAACAGGAAGCGCTGGAGGCGATGGCCTTCCTGTTCGAATCGCCCCACGTCCGCCTCAAGCGCGAATTCGCCGACTACGCCGCCGCCGACTTCACCCCCGGCCGGCCGCTGCTGGAAGCAGTGGATGCGCTGATGCGGCGCATCTTCCGCGAATTCACCTTCGACCCGGAGGCCACCGACGTCTCCACGCCGGTCACCGAAGTGTTCGAGCGCCGCCGCGGCGTGTGCCAGGACTTCGCCCACTTCATGCTGTCCTGCCTGCGCTCGCTGGGCCTGTCCGCGCGCTACGTCAGCGGCTACCTGCTCACCCGGCCGCCCCCCGGCAAACCCCGGCTGATAGGCGCAGACGCCACCCACGCCTGGATTTCGGTGCAGTGCCCGCAACACGGCTGGGTGGATTTCGACCCCACCAACGCTCTGCTGCCGGCGCGGGAGCACATCGTGATCGGCTGGGGGCGGGACTTCTCCGACGTCTCGCCCTTGCGCGGCGTCATCCTCGGCGGTGGCGAACATGAGCCGGAAATCGCGGTCACCGTGGTGCCTGAGGACGAAATCGCCCAAGTCTATGGCAACGACGATCCGTCCTTTCCCGCCTCCGTACCGCTGATCCGCTGACCCACTTCGCCGGATGCGCGCCTGCGCCGGATGAAACTCTTCTACGCCGATCACTTCGTCCTGCCGCTGCCGGCCGGCCATCGCTTCCCGATGGAGAAGTACTCCCGCCTGCGCCAGCGCCTGCTGGACAGCGGCCGCTTCGCCGGCTCGGATTTCGCCGTGCCGGATGCCGCTAGCGACGAGGAAATCCTGCGCGCCCACGACGCCGACTACCTCGACCGCGTCGTCAGCGGCTCGCTGAGCACGGCGGAACTCAAGGCCATCGGCTTTCCCTGGTCCGCCGCCATGGTGGAGCGCTCCCGCCGCTCCGCCGGCGCCACGCTGGCAGCCTGCCGCCACGCGCTGCATAACGGCTGGAGCGCCAATCTCGCCGGTGGCACCCATCACGCCCACCGCGATGCCGGCTCTGGCTTCTGCGTGTTCAACGACGCCGCCATCGCCGCGCTGGCGATGCGCGCCGAAGGCCGGGTGGAGCGCATCGCCATCGTCGATTGCGATGTGCACCAAGGCGACGGCACCGCCACCATCCTGGCCGGCGAACCCCAGGTCTTCACCTGCAGCCTGCACGGCGCCCGCAACTTCCCCTTCACCAAGGCACGCAGCGATCTGGACGTGGAACTGGCAGACAAAACCGGCGACGAGGCCTACCTGGAAGCGCTGGCCGGCGCGCTGGATGTCGTCTTCGACGATTTCCGCCCGCAACTGCTGATCTACCTCGCCGGCGCCGATCCCTATGCTGGCGATCGCCTGGGCCGTCTGGCGCTAAGCAAGCAAGGCCTGGCCGCCCGCGACGCCGCGGTGCTGCAGCGCTGCCGCCATGCCGGCATCCCGGTCGCCCTCGCCATGGCCGGCGGCTACGCCCGAGAGATCGACGACACGGTGGACATCCACCTCGCCACCCTGCTCACCGCGGCAGACCTGCTCCAGCCGTGAATCCCGCCACCACCGCACTGCTGGGCGTGGATTTCACCTCGGCGCCGCGCAAGCGCAAGCCCATCACCGTCGCCCACGGCCACCTCGCCGGCGCCGCCGCACTGCAGCTGGACGGCTTCGAGCACATCCCCGACTGGGCCGGTTTCGAAGCCCTGCTCGCCCGCCCTGGCCCCTGGCTGGGCGGCTTCGACTTTCCCTTCGGCCTGCCGCGCGAAGCGGTATCCGACCTCGGCTGGCCGCTGGACTGGCCAGCACTGCTCACGCACTGCCTGTCGCTGGGCAAACCCGCCTTCCGCCAGGCGCTGGACAGCTACCGCGAGAGCCGCCCGGCCGGGCGCCGCTACGCCCACAGGGCGACCGACCTGGCGGCCGTCTCCCACAGCCCGCTGAAACTGGTCAATCCGCCGGTCGGCCTCATGTTCCTCGAGGGCGCGCCCCGCCTGCTGGCCGCCGGCCTCAGCGTGCCCGGCCTGCATGCGGGCGATCCGCAGCGGCAGGCGCTGGAGGCCTATCCCGGCCTGCTCGCCCACACCATCACCCGGGCCTCCTACAAGAGCGACGACCCGCGCAAGCACTCGCCGGCGAGGCAAGCCGCCCGCCAGATCATCGTCGACGCACTGATCGCCGGCCGGCATCCGCTGCGGCTGCAACTGCGGGGCAACGAGGTGCAGCTGGAACAACTGGTCGTGGATGCCAGCGGCGATCTGCTGGACGCCGTGCTGGCCCTGGTGGAGGCCGCCGCCTCGTTGCTCGCCGGCCCACCCGGCTTCGGCCTGCCAGCGGAAATCGATGCGCTGGAAGGCTGGATCGCCTGCGCGCCTCTGCCGGCCCCAGGCGGCGCCGAGCCCTTGGCTGATGCGCCGGAAGCCCTGCTGCGCCAAGCTCTTCCTTGACCGGCGAACGCGATTGATGGTTTGATCGGCCTTCGCCTTTCGTCGTAACCGCACCGCCATACCAAGAGCGCATGCCGTCCTCCATTCCCCCGACGCCAGCACACCGCTCCCCATGTCGATCCCCATCGCTTCCGGTCCGCTCGTTTTCGGTCCGCCCCGGTCAGCCATGACGCAGTTCCGACGCATTCTTGCAGCCAGCCTGTTCGCGTTTCTCGGCCTGGTGGGCTCCCTCCCCGCCTACGCCTCCGGCATCGCCGAATTCGCCCCCTTCCGCAAGCATGGCGCCGCCATGCTGCTGCTGTCCGCCAACGACGGCCGCATCCTGGATGCCAACGCCGCCGCGGCGCACTTCTACGGCTACCCGCCCGAGCAACTGATAGGCCGCACGGTGGACGAGCTCACCGCGCTGGACAACGACGCCATCGCCGGCGAACGCGCCCTGGCGCAGATCGAATCCCGCAGCCACCTGGTGCTGCCGCAGCGGCTGGCCAACGGCCGGGTGCGGGCGGTGGAGTTCTACACCTCGCCGCTGCCGCTGGGCGCCAGCGCAGGCACCCAGCTCGCCGTGCTGCAGGACGTAGAGGGTCTGCGCGAAGCCGAGGCCAGGCTGGCCGAATACCGCCACTACACGGAAGAAACCATCGTCCGCAACAACCGCGAGGCGGTGGAAACCCAGGGCCAGCTGCGCCAGGCGCTGCTCGCCGCGGTGCTGATACAGGCGCTCATCATCGCCCTGCTCATCGCCAACGTCGCCCGCCGCCGCCGCGTCACCCGCGCCCTGGTGCATCGCGAGGAACAGCTCACCGCGCTGATAGATGCCATGCCGGACCTGGTCTGCTTCAAGGACGGCACCGGCCGCTGGCGGCAGGTGAATGCCTTCGCCGTGCGCCAGCTCGGGCTGGAAGGCATCGACTACCGCAACTGCCGCAACCTGGAGCTGGCCGAGCGCCAGCCCTTCCACCACGAAACCTTCCACGCCTGCGAAGCCACCGACGAAGCCGCCTGGCAGCAGCGCAGCCTCTATCGCAGCGAAGAGCGCATCCCCTCGCCGGACAACCCGCACAGCGTGTTCGACGTCATCAAGGTGCCACTCTTCAACCCGGACGGCAGCCGCCGCGGCATGGTTGTCATCGGCCGCGACATCACCGCGCGCAAGGCGGCGGACTCCGAAATCGAGCGCCTGGCCTACTTCGACCCGCTCACCAATCTGCCCAACCGCCGCCTGCTGCAGGACCGCATCGCCAACGCCCAGGCCGCCGCCCGCCGCAGCGGCCGCTACGGCGCCATCCTGCTGGTGGACCTGGACTACTTCAAAACGCTGAACGAAGCCCGCGGCCATGAGATGGGCGACCGCCTGCTGAAGGCCGTCGCCGAGCGCCTCACCGGCTGTCTGCGCGAAGCCGACACCGTGGCCCGCTTCGGCGGCGACGAGTTCGTGCTGCTGCTGCCGGATCTCGCCTCCCACGCCGGCTTCGCCGCCGACATGGCGCGCAGCGTGGCGGCCAAGGTGCGCAACGCAATCGCCCTGCCCTATCCGATGGACGACGAAGACGTGGTCGTCGCCGCCAGCCTAGGCGTCACCCTGGTGCCCAACGGCCAGGCCACCACCATCGCCGATCTGCTCAAGCAGGCCGAGACCGCCATGTACCAGGCCAAGGAAGCCGGCCGCGACCAGGTGCGCTTCTTCGAGCCGGAAATGCAGGCGCGGGTGGAAGCCCGCTTCGCGCTGGAAGGCGACCTGCGCCACGCAGTGGAGCGCGGCGAGCTGCAGATGTACCTGCAGCCGCAGGTGGACTCTGACGGCCAGATCGTGGCCGCCGAGGCGCTGATGCGCTGGCTGCATCCCCACCGCGGCCTGGTGCCGCCCTCCCACTTCATCCCGGTGGCCGAGGAAACCGGGCTGATCCTGGAACTGGGCGAATGGGCGATGCGCGAAACCTGCCATCTGCTCGCCCGAGCCGAGGCCGCCGGCACGCCGATACGCATGGCGGTGAACGTGAGCCCGCGCCAGTTCCACCGCAGCGGCTTCGTCCGCCGCGTGCGCGACATCCTGGCCGAGAGCGGCGCCGACCCGACGCGGCTGACCATGGAAGTGACCGAAGGCCTGGTCATAGACCGGGTGCACCAGACGGTGGCGACGATGTCCGAACTGCGCGCACTGGGCGTGCATTTCTCCATCGACGACTTCGGCACCGGCTACTCCTCGCTCGCCTACCTGAAGCGCCTGCCGATCAACGAACTGAAGATCGACAAGACCTTCATCCAGGATGCCCCTACCGACCCCAACGATGCGGCGCTGATCGACACCATCCTGGCGGTGGCCGCCCACCTGCGCCTCAACGTCGTCGCCGAAGGCGTGGAAACCCGCGAGCAGGCGGACTTCCTGACCCGCCGCGCGCCCATGCTCTACCAGGGTTATCTGTTCGGCCGCCCGGAACCGGCGGCGGGATTGCTGGAGCGGCTGGCGGCACAGCAGGCGGTGAATCCGGCGTCGAACTGAGAAGGTCGCGGCGGGAAGCGCTGTGGCACGCAGGTCAAAGCGCAGGCAAGCCTGAACCGCGACCAGACGACAAACATCGCCCCTTGATGAATCGCAGGTGTCGCAACAGCGTGGGGGGTTCCTCCCTCTGCCCTGGTGGGGCTTAGGCGGAAAAAGCGCAGCACTGTTTCACCTGCCTCAGCCCTGCTGTCTGCATGCAGCGGGACTGGGGAGAGAGAGAGCGGGCAGCTACGCGGGTTCAGCCCAAGCGCTGTTCCCCCTCTCCCCCGCCCCCTCTCCCACAAGGGGAGAGGGGAGAAAACCGAGAAGAACTCCTACTGCCACCTCCTCATCGGGAGGCAGCGACAAGCCCTACTGAATCTCGATCCGCAGCCCCGGCGGCTCGATGCCACGGCGGCTACGCTCGGCACGGATCAGCTCCGCAATGTCGGTATTGCCGTTGGACAGCGCCCACGCGTCGGCGGTGTAGCCCGCATCGTTGATCTGGTTGAGATCCACCGGCGTCTTCAGCAGGCGCTTCACCACCCCAATGTGGCCATTGCGCGCGGCCAGCATCAGCGCGTTGGCCTGGTTGGGCGCCAGCGCGGCGGGATCGGCGCCGGCGGCCAGCAGGCGGTCCACCAGCGCCTCGCGGCCCTCGAAGGCGGCGTAGTGCAGAGGCGTCCAGCCGTCGTGCTTTACCGGCGCGCCGGCGGCGATCAGCAACTCCGCCACTTCCTCATGGCCGCGCAGCACCGCCAGCATCAGCGCGGAATCGCCGGCCTGGTTGCGGTAGCCCAGGCGCGGGCGGTACTGCAGCAGGGCCTTCACCGTTGCGGTGTTGCCTTCGCGGGCGGCGAGGATGAGCAGGGAGTTGCCATTGGCGTCCACCGTGTCCGGGTCTATGCCCCGGCGCAGCAGATCGCTCAGTTGGGAAGTGTCGCCCAGGCGGGCGGAGCTGAGCGCGTCTTCGTAGCTGCCGGCCACCGCCGGCGCGCTGATGGCGCACAGCAGGGCAAGGGCGGCGGCGGAAAGCAGGCGGCGGGTATCAGGCTTGGGCATGGCGGAAGAGGCGGAAGAAGTTCTCGGTGGTGGCGCTTTCGATGCGCGCCAGCGGTTCGCCGCGCAGGCGGGCGATTTCCTCGGCCACGTGCACCACCCAGGCGGGCTGGTTGGTCTTGCCGCGATGCGGCACCGGCGCGAGGTAGGGCGAGTCTGTTTCGATCAGCAGGCGGTCCAGCGGCACATAGGCGGCCACCTCCTTGAGGTCGGTGGCACTGCGGAAAGTGACGATGCCGGAGAAGGAGATGTAGAAGCCCAGGTCCAGCGAGGCCTCGGCCACTTCCCTGCTCTCGGTGAAGCAATGCATCACCCCGCCGGCTTCGCCGGCCTTCTCCTCGCGCATCAGGCGCAGGGTGTCGGCGGCGGCGCTGCGGGTGTGGATCACCAGCGGCTTGCCGCAGGCGCGCGCGGCGCGGATGTGGGTGCGGAAGCGCTCGCGCTGCCACTCCGGCTCGTCCTTGTGCCAGTGGTAGTCCAGGCCGGTTTCGCCGATGGCGATCACCTTGGGGTGGTCGGCCAGCGCCAGCAGGCGGGCGACGTCCGGTTCCTCGCAGTCGGCATTGTCCGGATGCACGCCGACCGAGGCCCACAGGTGATCGTGGCGCTCGGCCAGGGACAGCACCGCCGGAAACTCCTCCAGCGTCACGCTGATGCACAGCGCGCGCTCCACACCGTTCTCGGCCATCGCCGCCAGCACCTCGGCCTCGCGCTCGCGCAGGTCGGGGAAATCGAGGTGGCAATGGGAATCGACGAACATGGAACTGCGCTCAGAGAGTGTGGGTGGGGCGGCTGGAGCCGAGGTGGCCGGCCAGGATCTGTTCGATGCGCGCCTTCAGCGCGTGGCCGGCTTCATCGGCGGAGAAATGCACGCCTATGCCCTGCGTCTTGCCGCCTTGCGCACCCTGGGGCGTGACCCAGGCGACCACGCCGGCGACCGGATGCTTGGTCGGGTCGTCCATCAGTTGCAGCAGCATGAACACCTCGTCGCCCAGGCCGTAGGGACGCGGCGTCGGCACGAAGATGCCGCCATTCACCAGGAAGGGCATGTAGGCGGCGTACAGGGCGGACTTCGAATTGATGTTCAGCGACAGCACGCTGGGGCGTGCCGCCATGGGCCGGACGGTGTCGTTCATCCTCGCGCTCCGTGGGTTGCCCGCATGTAGCGCAGCAGCATGTCTTCGAGGACGAGACGCATGTTCAACGGATGCTGGGCTACGCGGCGGATTTGGCTGAGTTCATTGTAACAGCCCGTCACCGCGGCCACGGTGGCGCGGCCGGCCAGCGCTTCCAGTTGCGCGGCATGGCCGGGGAAGAAGCGCACCCTGCCGCCCAGGCGCAGCGCGGCGATGTCCGCCACCCAGCGCTGCATCCAGTCCACCAGCTGCGGCAGGCCGAAGCCGGCGGCCAGCGCTTCCTTGGATTTCAGCCACGCCTCCCACTGGCCGGCCAGCTTCAGCGGATCGCTCCCCTGCGCCCGGGCGACGTCGGCGACGAAGCGCTGCAGCAGCGCGGCACCGCCTTGCGCCGCCAGCCGTTCCGCCGCCAGCGGCATGCCGCTGCAGATGGCGACCAGGGCGGCATCCACTTCCTGGTGGCTTTCGCGCCAGCGGGCCAGCTCGGCCTCGGCCGGACGGGAGAAGGCCCACTGCTGGCAGCGGCTGCGTATGGTCGGCAGCAGGCGGCGCGGCGCCGAGGACACCAGCAGGAAGACGCAGCCGGCCGGTGGCTCTTCCAGCAGCTTGAGCAACGCATTGGCGGTGAAGATGTTCATCGCCTCCGCCGGGTCCAGGATCACCACCCGCCGGGCGCTGTGGTGGCCGGTGACCATCAGCGCGGCCTGCAGGTCGCGGATCTGTTCGATGACGATCTGCGCCGATTTGGCCTTTTCCTTGCCGCCTTCCTTCACGCCCTCGCCTTCTCCCCCCTCTGCTGGCGCCTCGGCATCGGCGGCGGGAATCACGCGGAAGAAGTCCGGATGGTTGCCGGAGAGCCGCCACTGGCAGGCAGCGCAATGGCCGCAGGCGTGGCCGTCGGCGGCCGGCGCTTCGCACAGCAGGCGGGCAGCCAGCGTCTCCGCCAGCTCGCGCTTGCCCAGCCCGCCGGGGCCGACGAAGAGCAAGGCGTGCGGCAGACGCTCGCCGAGATCGACGATGCGCTTCCAGGTCGGCTGCAGCCAGGGATGCATCACGCGTAACGCTCCTGCAGCAGCGCCAGCAGTTCTTCGCGGATCACCGCCGGCGGGCGGTCCGCATCGATCACGCGGATGCGGCCATTGGACGCTTCCGCCCGCTCCAGGTAGGCGGCGCGCACCCGCTCGAAGAAGTCGCGGCGCTCGCGCTCGAAGCGGTCCGGCGCCTCGCCGGTGCCGGCGACGCGGGCGGCGGCCACTGCCGGCGGCAGGTCGAACAGCAGGGTGAGGTCGGGCTGCAGGCCGGGATGCACCCAGGCTTCCAGCGCCTCGAACTTGGCTTTGTCCAGGCCACGGCCGCCGACCTGGTAGGCGTAGGTGGCGTCGGAGAAACGGTCGCACACCACCCAGCGGCCGGCGGCCAACGCGGGCTGGATGCGCGCCGCCAGGTGTTCCCGGCGGGCGGCGAACATCAGCATGGCCTCGGTTTCCAGGTCCATCGCCTCATGCAGCACCAGTTCGCGCAGGCGCTCGCCCAGCGGCGTGCCGCCCGGCTCGCGGCTCTGCTCCACCGCCAGCCTGCGGCCCTGCAGCCATTCCACCGCGGCGGCGATCTGGCTGCTCTTGCCGGCGCCGTCTATGCCTTCGAAAGTGATGAAGCGCCCCTGCGCAACTGCCATGTCGTTCTTCCCGATGCGCCGCTCGGCGTCAATTGCCGCGGCCGCCGCGCTGGTAGCGGTTGACCGCGCGGTTGTGGTCGTCCAGGTTGCGCGAGAACTCGCTGCTGCCGTCCCCGCGCGAGACGAAATAGTACAGATCGGTCTGCGGCGGTTTCACCGCCGCCAGCAGGGACTCCCGCCCCGGCATCGCGATCGGCGTCGGCGGCAGGCCGATCCGGGTGTAGGTGTTCCACGGGTGGTCCGTCTCCAGCTGGCGCTTGCGCAGGCGGCCGTCGAAGTCGGCGCCCAGGCCGTAGATCACTGTCGGGTCGGTCTGCAGCCGCATGCCCACCTTCAGGCGATTGACGAATACCGAGGCGACCAGCCCGCGGTCTTCCGGCCGGCCGGTTTCCTTCTCGATGATGGAAGCCAGGATCAGCGCCTGGTAAGGATTGGACAGCGGCAGGCCGGGATCGCGGCTCACCCACACCTTCTGCAGCTGCTCCTGCATGGCGCCGTAGGCGCGCTTGAACAGGGCGATGGCGCTGGACTGCTTGTCGAACAGGTAGGTATCCGGGAAGAACAGCCCTTCCGGGTGCGCATCCGCCACGCCAATCTGCTGCAGCAATTCCACGTCGGTAAGGCCGACGCTGTCCGGCCTGAGGTTGGGGTTGGATTCGACCGCATCGCGCATCTGGCGGAAGGTCCAGCCCTCCACCACCAGCAGTTCGCCCTGGGAAACGTCGCCGGCAGACAACTTGAGGATGAGCTCCCAGGCGCTGATGCCGGTATGCACCTCGTAGCTGCCGGCCTTGATCGACTGCGCCTTGCCGCTCAGCCGCGCCATCCAGTACAGCGCCGCTGGCTCTATCGGCACACCGGCGCGGGCAATGGCATTGGCCGCCTGGCGCATGTTGTAGCCGCGCTCCACGGTGAAATCCAGTGGCTCGGTAGGCAGCGACAAGGCGCGGTGGGCGTACCACCAGGCGCCACCGGCGGTAGCCGCGGCCAGCAGACAGGCAAGGAGGAAGAGGCGGAGCAGGAAACGCTTCATGCAGGACGAAAGTGGCAGGGCCGCGGCGCCAGGGCCGCGCACCGGGAGGCGCGGGCAGGCTGCCGCCGTGCGGCGGGGCCCTATAATACTTCATCGCTCAGCAGGCCCAACCCACAGCTTCCTGTGCGACCACTAAGCCGATCTACGTATCGCCCGCCCGGTTCCGCGCCGCATCGAACCCGGCCCCGCAACCCTTATCGAGAGCCGAAAAATGACCAGCTGGACTGACTACCTCGCCCAACAGGGCGCCACCGTCGACACCGACGCCCGCCCCTCCCTGCGCTTCGGTACCGCCGCCGACGAAGCCCGCATCGCGGCTGAACAGACGGTCGCCATTCCCCTGCTCCACCTCGGCCTGATCCGCAGCGCCGGCCCGGAGTCCGCGCCCTTCCTGCACAACCTGTTCTCCAACGATGTGAACAAGCTCGCCAGCGGACAGGCGCAGTGGAACAGCTTCAACACCCCCAAGGGCCGCATGCTCGCCAGCCTGCTGCTGTGGCCGGAAGCCGAGGGCCATGCGCTGGTCGCCAGCGCGGACATCGTTCCCGCCCTGGCGAAGAAGCTCTCGATGTATGTCCTTCGTAGCAAAGTAAAGCTGGCCGACGCCAGCGCCGACACCGTACTGATCGGCCTCTCCGGCGCCAGCGCCGCCGCGGTGCTGGGCCGTGCCGGCCTGTCGCTGCCGGAAGGCGGCATGCAGCAACTGGAAGCCAATGGCGTGCGCGTCGTCCGTCTGCTGGACGATCTCTACCTGCTCGCGCTCGCCGCCGATGCCGCGCCCGCCACCTTTGGCGCGCTGCTCGAAGCCGGCGCCGCCAAGGCCGGCACCGCCGCCTGGGAACTGGCGATGATCCGCGCCGGCCTGCCGCTCATCACTGCCGCCACCCAGGAAGAGTTCGTTGCCCAGATGCTCAACTACGAGGTCATCGGCGGCGTCAATTTCAAGAAGGGCTGTTATCCGGGGCAGGAAATCGTTGCCCGCACCCAGTACCTGGGCAAGCTGAAAAAGCGCATGTACCGGGTGGCCGGCGAAGCCGACAGCCTGCCCGCCAGCGGCAGCGATCTCTACGCGCCGGACTTCGGCGACCAGTCCGCCGGCAAGCTGGTGAACGTCGCGCCCTCGCCGGCCGGCGGTTTCGAAGCCCTGGCGGTACTGCAGAGCAGCAGCGCCGAAGCCGGCGAGATCCACCTCGGCAGCCCCAGCGGCCCGCTGCTGAAGCTGCTGGAACTGCCCTACGCCCTGCCCTGATCCCACAGGAACGCTCATGAACACCACTCCGGTCCCGCTGCGCTACTACATCTATTACCGCGTGCGTGCGGACATCGACCCGGTTGATGCCCGCGCCACGATACGCGCCATGCAGGCGGTGATCGCCCGGCGCAGCGGCATCGCGGGGCGCTTGCTGGAGCGGGTGAACGATGAGCGCACCTGGATGGAGGTCTACGAAGGCGACGGCGTGCCCGGAACCTTCGAGGCCGCGCTGAAGGAAGAAGCGGAAGCGCACCAGGTGGCCGACCTGGTGGAAGAAGGCACCGCGCGCCACCTGGAGCACTTCCGCGAATGTGCCTGATCCTGCTGGCATGGCAGGCGCATCCCGACTACCCGCTGATCGTCGCCGGCAACCGCGACGAGTTCCTCGCCCGGCCAGCCTCGCCGGCGCATTGGTGGACAGACGCGCCCGACCTGCTCGCCGGCCGCGACCTGGAAGCCGGCGGCACCTGGATGGGCCTCGCCCGCAACGGCCGCTTCGCCGCGCTGACCAACTACCGCGACCCCAGCCAGCATCGCCCCGGCCTGCCCTCGCGCGGGCAATTGGTGCGCGGCGCGCTGGAGGGCGGCACCGATACGCTGGCGACGCTGGATGCGATCGCCACCGACAGCGCCCGCTACGCCGGCTTCAACCTGCTGCTGTGCGATGGCCGCGAACTCGGCATCCATGAGAGCGTGGGCGGCGCCGTGCGCGTGCTGGAACCCGGCATCTACGGCCTCTCCAACCATCTGCTGGACACGCCCTGGCCCAAGGTGAAGCGCAGCCGCGAACGTTTCATCGCCGCGCTCCGGGGCAAACCGGATGCGGACGCCATCCTGGCGCTGCTGCGCGATCCCACTCCCGCCGCCGACGGCCATCTGCCGGCCACCGGTGTCAGCCTGGAATGGGAGCGCCACCTGTCTCCCGCCTTCATCCGCGCGCCGGGCTACGGCACCCGCTGCTCCAGCCTGATCCTGGTCGGCCGTGACGGCATGGTGAAATTCCGCGAATGGACCTGGCGGGACGACGGCGAGCTGAGCAGCGAGGTGGAGCATCGCTACAGGATTCCGGCGTTCGGCAAAGCGGGCTGAGCCAGCACCAAGTCTCTGAAATAGCGCAGCGCCGGGAGCTTGACGCGCTCGGGAAATCCGCCCCGCCGCATCCCCGCCCTCCCCGCGACGAAAACCTCGGAAGCCCCTCAGTTCCCCAACTGCCGCCGCATCGCCCGATGCGGAATGCCCGCCTCCATGAACATCTCGCCCTCGGCGATGAAGCCGTGGCGGGCATAGAACGGCTCCGCCTGCACCTGGGCGTTGAGCACCGTGGCGGCAAAGCCCTGGCGCACCGCTTCCGCCACCAGCGCCTCCAGCACCCGGCCGCCCAGGCCCTGGCCACGCCAGTCCGCCGCCACCGCCATCCGGCCGATGTGTCCGTCCGGCAGCAGGCGCCCAGTGGCGACCACCCGGCCATCGGCCTCCCGCAGCACCGCATGGCGGCACACCGGATCGAATTCGTCCCGCTCCATTTCCAGCGGCACGCCCTGCTCGACGACGAACACCTGCTCGCGCAGCGGTAGCGCCAGCGCCTCCGCCTCGCTCCAGTCGAGCAGGCTCAGTTTCAAGGCGGTATTCAAGGCATCACTCATTCGATGATCTCCACCGGCGTTCCCGCCGCCACCAGCGCGAACAGCTCCACCACGTCCCGGTTGCGCATGCGGATGCAACCGTGGGAATGCGGCTCGCCCATGGGCTGGTCGTCGCCGGTGCCGTGGATGTAGATATAGCGCCGCATGCTGTCCACCGCGCCCAGGCGGTTGCGCCCCGGCTCCTCGCCGCACAGCCACAGGATGCGCGACAGGATCCAGTCCCGCTCCGGATGCGCCGCCGCCAGCTCCGGCGACCAGCACTCGCCGGTCGGCCGCCGGCCGCGGAACACCACCGCCAGCGGCTGGCCGCCGCCGATCATGGCGCGGATGCGGTGGCGCCCGCGCGGCGTCCGCAGGCTGCCGTTCTGCTCGCCGGCGCCCTTGGCCGAGGTCGACACCGGATAGCGGCGGATGCAGGCGCCATCGCTGCCGAACAGGGAAAGCCGCTGGCGGGAGAGATCGACCTGGATGCGCATGTTCAGGCGCTCGCCGTGCGATTGCGGCGGGCGGCGAAGAAGGAGGACAGCAGGCCACCGCACTCCTCCGCCAGCACGCCACCGACCACGCTGGCGTGGTGGTTCAGCTTCGCCTCGCCGAACAGGTCGATGACGCTGCCGGCCACGCCGGTCTTGGGATCGCGGGCGCCGAAGACGACGCGGGCGATGCGCGCATGCATGATGGCGCCGGAGCACATCGCGCACGGCTCCAGGGTGACGAACAGCTCGCAGCCCGGCAGGCGGTAGTTGCCCAGGCGGGCGGCGGCATCGCGCAGCGCCATCACCTCGGCATGCGCGGTCGGGTCATGCCGGCCTATGGGCTGGTTGAAGCCGCGGCCGACGATCTCGCCGTTCAGCACCACGATGGCCCCCACCGGCACTTCCTCGCAGGCGCCCGCCTCCTTCGCCTGCATCAGCGCCTCGCGCATGAAATCGTCGTCGTTCATCGTTCTGCCGCCGGTTTACCGCCGAAATCAAAGGCCGCAGTTTACCGGAGCGGGCAGCGGATTGCCCCGCCTGTGACGCGCTTCACAGACAACGCTCGGCGCCCGCTTGCCGGCTTTATCGGCCCCCGTAAGATGCGCTGAACATGCCATGCACAACATGCCAATAACAGCGCCTCCCCCCTCAGAGACAGTCCAGTTCAAACACACAGGCCGCTGGCCCGGCGTGGCGCTCTATCTCGCCGCCTCCATCGCCTGGCTGCTGTTGTGCAACTGGATGCCGCAAGCCCATGTGGATGCCTGGCGCACCGCCGGCCTGCTGGCGATAGGCGCGCTGATGCTGTCCTGTTCCTGGCGCCGCGCCGCCGCGCCGCCGCCGCAACTGCCCACCACCGCCGTCACCCTCAAGCTGGAGCAGCGCCTGGACGAGGAGGCCGAGCGCTACCGCATCCTGGTGGAAAGCTCGCCGGTCGGCATCCTCCATTACGACAAGCAGCTCAAGATCACCCAGCACAACCGCCGGCTCAGCAAACTCCTGCAAGTACCTGGCAACGCCCTGCTCGGCCTGGAAATGGAGCAATTGCAGGACCAGCGCGTGCTGCCGGCGCTGCGCGCCGCGCTGGCCGGCGAATCCGGCCGCTACGACGGCGCCTACGACGTCAGCCGGTCCCGCCGCCGCCTGCGGGTACGGCTGCGCACCGCGCCGGTTTATGGCCCGGACCGCCGCATCACCGGCGGCGTTGCCATCGTCGAGGACACCACCGCCCAGCACGAGGCCGAGGCCATGCTGCACGACAGCGAGGCCCGCTACGCCCTCGCCATGCGCGGCACCAACGAAGGCCTGTGGGACTGGAGCCCGGCCAGCGACGACCTCTTCCTCTCCAGCCGCCTGCTGGAAATCCTCGGCCTGCCGGGCGACCACCTACGCACCACCGGCGATGAATGGCTGGCCCGCATGCATCCCGAGGACAGCCGCCGCTTCAGCCAGACGCTGATCGAGCATCTCAAGGGCCAGACGCCCCACTTCGAATGCGAATACCGGGTACGCGACGCCGCCGGCGAGTGGCGCTGGGTGCTGTCCCGCGGGCTGGTGCAGATCGACGACAACGGGCAGGCCTACCGCATGGTCGGCTCGGTGGGCGACATCACTCCGCGCAAGGCCGCCGAGGCGGAACTGCAGGCGCTCAACCGCGAGCTGGAATCCCGCGTCACCGAGCGAACCGCGCAGATGACCACCGCCCTCGCCGAGCTGGAGTCCTTCAGCTATTCCGTCTCCCACGACCTGCGCGCGCCACTGCGCGCCATCGACGGCTACGGCGCCATCCTTTCCTCCGACCACGCCGATGTGCTGGGCGAGGACGCCCGCCACCTGCTGCAGCGCATGCGCGCCGCCGCCCAGCGCATGGGCCGGCTGATCGACGATCTGCTCAACCTCGCCCACGTCTCCCGCCAGGCGATACGGCGCAACGAGGTGAACATCAGCGAACTGGCGGCGGAGGTCGTCGCCGAACTGCGCCTGGGCGATCCGCTACGCACGCTGGAAGTCGGCATCCAGCCCGGCCTGTTCGCCGATGCCGATCCCGGCCTCACCCGCATCCTGCTGCGCAATCTGCTGGGCAATGCCTGGAAATTCACCGGCCGCTGCATGGCGGCCCGCATCGACGTACGCGGAGAATCCACCCCGGGCGGCAAAGGCACACTGCGCATCTGCGTGGAAGACAACGGCGCCGGCTTCGACATGCGCTACGCCGACAAACTCTTCGTGCCCTTCCAGCGCCTGCACCACGAGCGCGACTTCGACGGCTCGGGCATCGGCCTCGCCACCGTGGCCCGCATCGTCCATCGCCACGGCGGCGAGATAGACGCCATCGGCGAACCCGGCCAGGGCGCGCGCTTCTGCTTCAGCCTCGGGCCGGCCTGACAGGCATGCGGTCAACAAGGAAAAGGCCGCTGGCCTAACCGCGCCAGCAGCCTTTTCGTACCGCTGCTCCCGTGTGAAGCCGCACCGCCCCTGAACCAGCACCTGCCGGACCGCGTGCCGGGAGCATCGCCGCCTCGCGGCGGCGCCCCTTTAACGCCGAGCCGTCACAGCGTCAGAACCACCCGGCCATCGATGCGCCCTTCCTTCATGCGGGCGAAGATGGTGTTGATGTTCTCCAGCCTGTCGGTGCTGAAGTGCGTCGCCACCTTGCCCTCGCCGGCGAAGGCCAGCGCCTCTTCCAGATCCTTGCGGGTGCCGACGATGGAGCCGCGCACCGTCTTGGCGTTCAGCACCACGTCGAAGATGGGCAGGCCGAAATCCCCCGGCGGCAGGCCGACCAGCGACATCGTTCCACGCTTGTGCAGCATGCCGACCGCCTGGGTGAAGGCACTGCGCGATACCGCCGTCACCAGCACGCCGTGGGCGCCGCGGATCTGCGCCTGCACGGCGGCGACCGGGTCGGTGTGCGCGGCATTGATCACCTCGTCCGCACCCAGGCTGCGGGCCAGCGCCAGCTTGTCGTCGGCCACGTCCACCGCGATCACATGGAAGCCCATGGCCTTGGCGTACTGCACCGCCATGTGGCCGAGGCCGCCGATGCCGGAAATCGCCACCCAGTCGCCCGGTTTGCAGTCCAGCACCTTCAGGCCCTTGTAAACCGTCACACCCGCGCACAGCACCGGCGAGGCCGGTGCGAACGCCAGCCCGTCCGGCAGGCGGCCTACGTAGTCGGGATCGGCCAGCACGTATTCGGCGTAGCCGCCATTCACCGTGTAGCCGGTCATCTGCTGCTCGTCGCACAGGGTTTCCCAGCCGGTGAGGCAATGCTCGCAGTGGCCGCAAGCGGTGTGCAGCCAGGGCACGCCGACGCGGTCGCCCTCGCGCACATGGGTCACGCCCTCGCCAACGGCGGCGACATAACCCACGCCTTCGTGGCCGGGAATGAAGGGGAGACTGGGCTTCACCGGCCAGTCGCCGTCGGCGGCATGCAGGTCGGTGTGGCAAACGCCCGAGGCGACGACCTTCACCAGCACCTGACCGCGCCCGACTTCGGGTATCGGCACTTCCTCGATCTGCAGCGGCGCACCAAAGGAATGAACGACTGCGGCTTTCATTTTCGTGGCCATGATGGGCTCCTCGAAGATGACGGGAATATGTATTTCTGCCGGTTTCAGCATAGACCGCCCAGATCGAGGCGCTATGACGAAAGTCAATATCCGGCCAGAGCCGCGGTGCTAAAACGGAACTGCGATTCCGCTCAACGAAATCGTCCAGCAATGTCGCGGCAGCACTCACGAGGTGCTGCCTGCCAACGCTCAGGAGGTATAAAAATGAACACCTCATCCTCCCCCGTCGGGCCGCTGCAACAAGGCCCGCTCACCCCGGCGGCCCCCGCCGCGCCTGCCGCAAGCCCCGTCGGACAACAGCCGCCCATATGGCGGCGCCTGCCGCCTGGCCTGCTCGCCGGCATCCTTGCTGCGGTGGTGATCCTGCTGCTGCCCCAGCCCGAGGGGCTGAGCCCCGGCGGCCAGCGCATCCTCGCGGTGCTCGCCTTCGCCGTCATCGTCTGGCTGACGGAAGCCATAGACTACGCAGTGTCCTCAGTGCTCATCGTGGCGATGATCGCCTTCCTGCTCGGCACCGCGCCATCGGCGGCGAATCCGGAAGTGGTGGTCGGCACCGGCAGCGCGCTCACCACTGCGATGTCCGGCTTCTCCAACTCCGGCCTCACCCTGGTCGGCGCCGGCCTCTTCATCTCGGTGGCGATGACCGCCAGCGGGCTGGACAAGCGCATCGCCCTGCGCACCCTGTCGGTGGTCGGTACCGGCGCCCGCCGCATCCTCATCGGCGCCATCGTCGTCACCATCCTGCTGTCCTTCATCGTGCCCTCGGCCACCGCCCGCACCGCCTGCGTGGTGCCCATCATGGCGGGCATCATCGCCGCCTTCGGGGTGGACAAGCGCTCGGTGTTCGCCGCCTCCATCATGATGATGGTGGCGCAGGCGACCAGCGTATGGAACATCGGCATCCAGACCTCGGCGGCGCAGAACCTGCTCACCGTCGGCTTCATGCGCCAGATGCTGGGCGACTCGCCGAGCTGGATCGAATGGCTGGTGGCCGGCGCGCCCTGGGCCATCGTGATGTCGGTAGCGCTCTACTTCCTCGCCCGCTGGCTGTTCCCGCCGGAAACCGAACGCATCGCCGGCGGCCGCGAGGCGATGAAGAAGGCGCTGTCGGAACTCGGCCCCATGAGCGGCAAGGAATGGCGGCTGCTGATCGTCACCCTGTGCCTGCTCGGCTTCTGGAGCACCGAGAAGACGCTGCACAGCTTCGACACCGCCTCCACCACCCTGGTCGGCCTCTCCATCCTGCTGCTGCCCGGCATAGGCGTGATGAGCTGGAAGGACGTGCAGGGCAAGGCACCCTGGGGCACGCTGGTGGTGTTCGGCGTCGGCATCGGCCTGGGCACCGCGCTGCTGCAGACCAAGGCGGCGGTATGGCTGGCCGACCTCGCGGTCTCCAACCTGCACCTGGAAACGCTGACGCCGTTCTGGATCTTCGCCGCGCTGTCCGCCTTCCTGATCGTGATCCACCTCGGCTTCGCCAGCGCCACCGCGCTGACCTCGGCGATGATCCCCATCATGATCGCGGTGCTGCAGCGCCTGGGCGGCGACATCAACGTCATGGGCATGACCATGCTGCTGGGCTTCGTCGTCAGCTTCGGCTTCATCCTGCCGGTGAATGCGCCACAGAACATGTTCTGCTTCGGAACCGAAACCTTCACCAGCAAGCAATTCACCCGCTTCGGCCTGTGGATCACGGCGGTCGGCTATCTGATGCTGCTGATCTTCGCCGCCACCTGGTGGAACTACCTGGGACTGCTGACGAAGAGCTGACAAGCACACGGAACAGCGCCCTCCACCTCACACCTAGTAGGTGTTGAACCTCTCCCTCCCTCCTCGCGGGGGAGGGCCGGGGAGAGGGGGCGCCCCGCCAGGGGCGGCTACGTTGCAGCCCCACGGGTCTCACCCCTCTCCCCCAGCCCCTTGTATGTTTCTCTCCAGGCGATTTTTAATGAACTTGATCTGCAGAGGGATGGGCCGCCGGCCCGTGGCTTCCTTCTCAGATTCGCGGTTTCGGCCCGATAGCTCGTCCAGCCCTTGGGCCAGATGGGCCCGCGGGAGAGCCAGGAGCATCGGGCCGAATTCTTCATCCATAACCCGAACGGTTGCTTGGGCGTACGAGCCCGCATTTGCAAGGCCGGGTACGAGGAAGAGAGAGAGATGGAACAGTTTGTCGG